>Ga0114975_10000229_pt1 | contig 42429 bp, 36 predicted proteins | sample S_130626_EF_Meta_FD_87031 | JGI IMG/M metagenome (GOLD analysis project Ga0114975, IMG submission 87031) | Freshwater microbial communities from Lake Simoncouche, Canada to study carbon cycling - S_130626_EF_MetaG | ecosystem: Environmental > Aquatic > Freshwater > Lake | place: Lake...
CAGGCTCGACATGCTCTCCGCGATCCTGCGAGTGTACTTTGACAAGTACCCGCAGCAGAAGCTCAGATTCATGCAGGCAACATCGCACAACGGCGTGCTGTCCCCGGCGTGGACGTCCCCGATCATCGACCAGGAGACAAAGGTGGCGGCAGGCGACGTCTTCACGTGGGCCGTGCGGCCAAGGGAGCAGACTCAACAGACACACCCGAACCTCGTCGTCTACAACGGCCTCCAGGTCTCCATGGCCACGGACGTCCTCTTCGTCATCCTCGGCCAGGCGATGTTCGCGGCGGAGTGGAAAAAGTCCACCATACAGAACCAAATCGTCGTACACACGCGCAACATGGCCAACGCGGCGCAAGTCCTCGTCTTCCTCATGCTGCACACGGCCATCCCCATGGCGTACGTGCCCGCACACAACGGCGTCGTCGTGCTCAGCGAGCCGTCGCACAACCGCGAGCACAACAACCGCCCCGTCATGATCGAGTACCGCAACTACCTCCACATCAATTACTCCGAGGGCGAGCACTGCTTCATCGACACCAGGAGGCGAAAACCGAAAAGCTACGCCAGGATCAAGTCGTGCCATGGAGTCGAGCTCGCGCTCCACAAGCAGCATCTCAAGGCAAATAGCTTGTCGCACAGCAGCAAGAAGAGCGAGCTCTTCACGTACCCGCCGGAGTCCATGGCGCACATTCTCCCGTACGTCGAGCACCTCCGCGATGCCGTCCTCTCGCACTCCTCGAGGCTGACCACGCACCCATTCGCCGACTCCAGCTTCGCGTTCGCCATCCTCGAATTCGGACGCTCCATCACAGCAGAGCACGTCATGCACATCCCGAGCACGCTCACCGAGTGCGCTTCGCAGGAGGAAATCCCGTGCATCACCTGGCAGCACGGATTCATGTTCGTCTTGTGCGTGTGCGGCCAAACGACGAAGCTACATCCCGTCACGCCGACGCACCCGGACCCAGAGGCCCGCTACAGCGAACTGCCGCTGGCCGACGACTACATCAGCTTTCCCACCAAGCACATCTCCTACGCCGCGGCGCACGGCCTCGTCCGAGACGACGACGTGATCCGGTACCAGCCCGCGCCGTGCGGGGCCAGGCAGGAATACACACGCTCCCTGCCGTTCCTCATGTTCCCCATCATCCAATTCGACACGCTGCTACTTCTCAAACTCGGCGCGTCGCTCGAAACGTTCGGCGGGGACCCCGCGAACACCTACGACGACCTCACCGTCGGCCTCCTCTCCAAGCACGAGGACACCAACACCTATCTCAAAAACGGCCACCACTGCGTGCAGTACTACGACACCAACAGACAACCTGTCGTCGACGCCGTCGACTTCCTCTTCGTCTCCCGGTGCATGCTCATGGAGGGACACGAGCTCTTCCTCAAACTGCCCGTCGATGACCTGCCAGAAATGCTCCAGCAGATGCACAACGCACCAGACAACGAGCACTTGAAAAACAGGAGGTTCGGCTTGGACTCGGACGACATGATGGACATGCACACACACATCGTCATCAAGTGCTTCTACACCCTATGCCCGGACAAGCACACGACTACGCTACAAGAAAAGAAAGTACGAGTGCTCCTCGCAATACAGAAGCAAGATACAAATGACTGCACGTTTGTGTTTCACGACGCAAAGTTATATAACGAGGACTTTATTTGCAACTTTCACATTATGCCACCAAAGGATGAGACTATGCTACTGCTGCACTTCGTATGGAAATAATATACATTCTCTAATAAACTATCAATCTACCAGTCTTGTAGCGCCTCGAGTCGTCTTGTCAAGTTATAAATCAGTGGACTCGCATCGGCCGGAAAAGTGTTTAGTTTTGATCCTATTCCTGGTGCTAGTTTAATATCCTTTGTGTCTAAATCTTCTGGAGTCATTCGGAGAAACGCTTCCCATTCATCAACATTGTCTTCATAAGAGATCACAAAATTAATCGCGTCAACAATAATAGATTCGTTTTGTATTGATGCGAAATGAAATACATCCATAACTTGATCATCCGTAACATCATTGCTTTGTATATATTTTTGAAAATACTCGATCAATAATTTCGTTTTCGGATTATTATCCAAGAATACATTGTACTCTTCACGTGTAAAAATTGTTCCAGGTTCGTCTGTAAATTTTTTAATATATTGTGTCAACTTCGTGATTTGAGCGCTATATTTTCTCCAGTTTTCGTTTTGTACGTACAACATATCTCGTTCCTCTTCTTCCGTGAACATCAACACGCGTGTAAATTCTTCTAGCGTTTGACCCGTGCGCGGACGCTTGTCTTCAACTTTTGTGTCTTCTTTCACGTCCCCCTGCGTATCTATCTTCCTCTTTGATGCTTCCTGTTTTCTTTGCTTTTCTCTTTCTTCATACATTTTTTTCAATTCTATGATTGAAGCATGGTGTTTTTTGCTAAAACTTTCATGTTGAGATTCTTCAATTTTCGAAGTCTGTGTATTCCCAAATTCTTTGAGAAGCTGTATCCATTCCTCAGGAGCAATAAAGGTCAATTTTTCATCGGTACCGTCCTTATCGGTTGTGTTCCCAGCACCACTCATTAATTCAATTACCATGAATTCATATCGCAGAGCTGGGTCTTTGAAATTGTCTCGCAAATATTTTTGATACACTGGATTATGGTAACAATGATGAAAATACATGCATATTACACTTATCAAGTCATTCATATTTGCAATTTGTTTTTTCAGTTCATTTGGTGGCAACTTCATTAGTTCTCTCACACGAGAAGCCAAAGCTTCGATATTTTTCCTGTATGGTTTCCAGCGATAGGCTAATTTGTATAATGTCCTCTTTTGTTCTGAAATTTTGAATTTGGTAGACCCATCCGGGTTTTTGTCTTTTATTGATGGTGGGAGGAGAATTGTTCTGCCACCTCCCCTTGCAACAGGTTCGACTGCTCCTGCAACAGGTTCGGCTGCTGCATTTTCTTTGATCACAGCCAGGGCTAAATCAGTTGGTTGTTTTCTGTATTTGACATGTCTTTTGGTACTTAAGTCCAATGTTTCTACAGACTCCGCGGATTCTTCGCTTGAACGTTTCTTGCTCGTTGACTTCGCAGCAGCAACACCTCCGTCCGCTGGAGCGGCGTCGGCTGCAGGGCCATCTTTACCGTCCGGCTTTTGAATGCGATTTTTGTTGTAGACTTCACTTCTTTTCTTGTCTCTTGCTGTCTCAAAACCACGGTGTCGACCACTCACCAAATCTTGAGCAGTATCCTTTTCTTTCACTGTTCTTTGTTGAGGTGCTGATTTTGGTCGATCATTCTCAGCCTTTGGGTTTGGCGGCGGCGTGCTTTCCGGTGTGAAGTTTGTGTCGGCGGGGGTGCCCGGTGCGGTACCAATATCCTGCCCTGCGCCATCCACATCAGATTCTTCCGCGTCGCTTTTCACGTCGTCTTCCGATGCTTCAGATACGGGTGGACTGACACTCGGAAGTGCTAGTTTCGGAATGTCTGCATTAGCAGCTGCGTTCCCGCCTCCGGACGCAGGGGTCGGGGTGGCTGATGGGTGTGAAAGCTTGTATGCTTCATCAAGATATTTCAGCAACGATGGTTTCTTGAACAACTTGTCCTCTAGAAACATTCTACCCAATTCATTCATAGTTTCAATGAGCGCATATTGCCAGGTGTACTCCAAAGTATCAGTGTTAACTCCATTTTCTAATAATTTCTTATATTTTTTCTGAATCAGATCGAATAATTGCTGTGTCAAGGCCAATTTCAACACTGGATCGTCGTCCTTCGGTTTTGTTACGGACATTCTTTTCATAAAGTCCGCGACAAATACAACTTTCTCCTTGTGTGGAATGAACGTTGAAAATTCTCTAGATGTCCGATTTGCATATTCATATGATTCTCTTAGATATGTAATCCATTCTTCCGAGGATGCTCCTTGAACTTCAACCTGATAATTTATAGCTTTCATAAGCACAAACTGCCATCTGTAGTCCAACGGATGCGTGTAAAGTATACTAGTTTGAGGCAAATTCTCCGCTACTTCATCCGAATATAATCGAGTGATCAAATCGTACAAAACATTCGTTTTGGCTTTTCCAAATAACGCAAGATTTTCAACGCCCACCTCCTTCAAATGAATTTTTTTCATGACATCCGCGACAAATATCATTTCCTTCTTGCACGGCTTAAATTTCTGGAATTTTTCATTCTCTTGAATCGGACTTTCATCCACGGCTGGTGGAGCTTCAACGACTGGTTCTGCTACCTTTGCCGGTGCGGTCGAACCTTGCTTCGCACCCGCTGGCCCCGGACCTGCTGCTTTTGCGGGTTGGGTCAGGATGGCGTCCGGGTATTCAAGTAGGTATGCTTTTTGAATATCATCAACCCAGTATGCGATTTTTTCTGGATCTTCGACATGGTTCACGACACTGTATATATTTATAGTTCTCATAAGTGCATATTGCCATGTGTACTGCAAAGTGTAATTGTCAATTATCTCTTGATTTAATTGTTTCTCATTTATTATTCTTTGTTTCTCCCGTAGTAAGTTGTCATAGAATTTATGAATCGTCTTGTCGTATAGGTTATCTATCAGCTTTTCTACTTCTTCTAATTTCAACTCTTTATTGCGAATTTTGTAAGTTTTATGGTTTCCTGACATACCTTGCATGTACTTTGCGACAAATGCAATTTCCCTCTCGTACGGACTGAACTTTTGGAATTCATCCGGTACGCGATTTGCATGTGTATATGCGGCGTTTAGATATTCAAACCAGCCATTCAGTGCTTTATGTCTGAATTTTTCTGTTTTTCTTGATTCACTGTCATGGAGGATAACTTTCATAACCGCCCATTTCCATCTGTTGTCCAAAGAATGATCTTTAAACTGACCGAATTGATCACGCACACATAGTACCATGATCATATTATACAGTAAATTTGTTTTGTATAATCCAAACAAGTCAAATGGAGTATTGACAACATTCACGTTTTTCGATTCAATATTTTTCATCAAATCCGCGACAAATGCTATTTGATTCTCATACGGTCTGAACACCCATAATTCGTGTATATCGGTTGGTTTTTTTACATATTCATCATAAACTTCAACTGCCTTTCTAAGATAAGCAATCCATTTGTCCTGGGTTGGTTGCTGCTCTCTACCACTTTTGGCCCGAATAAAATCATTGATGGATGTCATAACCGCATATTGCCATCTGAAGTCCCAAGTATGAGCGTAAAGTTTTTCAAAATATTTCGAAGGACGGTTGAAAGTATCTGCAGGTCGTTTCTCTGGTATACAATCCTTATATTCTTTGACGATGTGACCGTACAATTCTTTCGTTTCTTGTATTGCCCACACTGGATGCTCAGCCTCTACAATTTTCAAATACCAATTTTTCATGAAAAGAGCGACAAATACCATGTTTTTCTCACATACCCTGAACTTTTGGAATTCTTTAACTTCCTCCCTGCACAACGCACCAGTCAGTACAACTACAATACAAACACAACACAACATAAAAAAATGAAATGTGCAGCAATCATTTACCTCACCAAGTGTCGATGGGTGTTCGCTCCTCTGGCACATCCCAAGGACGAAGCTGACGCCCATTCCTCATAATCGCATCCTCTCCATTGAATGGTGTTCCTTCTCTGGATTTTGCGTCGTCTGATCTGGATTTGTCGAAAGGAACATGTTTGTATGCGCTTGCCGTTTTACCAACGTAATGTGTGTGAAGAAGGTTCTTAGTCAAAGTAATTCCTCTATTTTCTGCATTTACAGTCTTCCAATTTTCCTCAGATGGCCAAGCATTATCATTCAAATATACCTGCTGATAAGTTTTGAATATGCTGTCTGTCAATAGAGAGATGCGTTCAGATGTCATGACTTCACGACAAATTTCAGTTGACATGATCCAACTGGTACACAACCATAATCTCTTCAAGTATACTTCATCGCCTGAAACTCCATTGTCGCCCAAACGCATGGCCTTCAAGTAGAGATTTTGCTTGACTTTTTGGATACATTTTTGCATGACAAATTGAATAATGTTCTCGGCAACGATATATTTTGTACTTCTGTATGGCACGACAATTTGCAAGTACGTGGTAGTTTTCTTTTTTGTATTTTTGTCTAAAAATATTTCTGACTTTTGAATATTTGCAAGGTTATTCTGAACCTTTACATGTCCGAATGATCGCAAAAGCATTGCTGGTCCTTCACAAAGTTGACGTAATTGTTTGACCAAGATTACGATTTCAGTTTCGTCCATTTCCGCGTCTTCCGATTTCATTGGGATATTGGTTGCTATTATACGTCTTTTGAAAAAATGATAGAAAGCTGATAAGCTATTTGGCATTTCATTTTTGTCTAAAGTTTCATAAAGAGTTGGTTGAATCGCAGATACAAATCTTACATCAGAAGTTTCCCAATTGGGTGGTCCTATTGATGATACGAAAGGAATCAAAAACGATATAAACCCTTCTTTGTATACATTTTCGTTCTTGAGCTTGTACTTCTTGACACAGGAATAATATACATATCCCAAAATCGTGTTACCTGGATCTGAAATGTTTTTATATACATCTCTCAGTGCCATTTGATCCTGTGTCAAATGGGCCTTTTCAAATACATATGCACTGTACATTAAATTATGTTCCTTCCCAGTACCCTTGCTTACAAAAAAAGCATTTGGGTTACGGCTTTCAGTGACAGCTTCATATGAATAAAAAGTTTTTGTTGAAATTTCAGGGTCCATTTCATAAAATCCACCGTATGATTTCGCTATCCCGGTCATGGCTTCAGGAAAAAAAGCTGCCGGTGGTATCATTCCAAAAATGGAATCAGGCATCGCATTGATGTCCTTCTTGAAAGACCGGAATGGTCTATTATTCTTATTATTCTTCCCTTTATTTTTCTTATTCGACTTATCACGATGAACAGATTTGCGACTGTCCACGGATGTTGCTCTGGAATGAGGTCCTCTAGAATGAGATCTTTCTGCATCTGGCGTCGATTCGCGCTCAATATTTTTGTGGAGATGTCCTATCTGTTTTGACCAGTGCGCGATCTTTTCATGTGGTTTTGTGTGTTCAGTAAAACCTGTGTGGGACATGCACCCACCACCGTGATCGTTTATACGTTTCCGTCACAATCTGTATTTTTTTGAAATGTGCGAGCTTCATATTTGCGACGCCAACGCGACGTGCATGCTCGCTGTGCGACGCGACGCGCGACTGATCTCCAACTGCTTCTTCTACATCCCGCTGCTCGCGCTTGCGTTCTGGTGCTGCGGCTTCGTGCTCACGCGCGTGCAGCTGTACGCCGAGGCGCTCGTCGTCGAGCAGCAGCGCCGCAAGCACGAGGAGTGGCTCATGCAGCAGTGCAAGAGCCCCGAGTTCTACGCCAACATGAAGCATCACTCCGCGCTCTGCGACCAGGTCGAGGCGCACGCGCGCGGCTCCGTGCACCTCGTCGCCGCGATCCAGCTCATCCAGAACACGTACCTCTGCGGGTACGCGCCGTGCGGCACCGTGATCGACCACGCGCTGCTGTGGATCACCGGGCACGGCGTGCTCTTCGGCGGCGCGCTTCTTCTGCTCGTGCTGCTGACACCGACGCTGCTCGTGCCGCTCTACCGCCAGCACGTCAACCACGCCGCCGAGAAGTACATCGCCGACCGCATACACATGCCGTACGGCGAGCAGCACTTCTTCCACCAAGGCCACCGCCGCCCCACCATCGAAGTGTTTCACTAATCCACTTTTGCACGTCGGTGTATTTAAGATGCGCGCGACACCTGCATGCAAGTGTTCGTGAAAACCCTCACCGGCAAGACGATCACGCTCGAGGTCGAGTCCTCCGACACCATCGACATGGTCAAGAGCAAAGTCCAGGACAAGGAGGGCATCCCCCCCGACCAGCAGCGCCTCATCTTCGCCGGCAAGCAGCTCGAGGACGGCAGGACGCTCGCCGACTACAACATCCAGAAAGAGAGCACGCTGCACTTGGTGCTTCGCTTGCGCGGTGGATGCACATTGCGTCACTGACATATAAAAGACCACAGGCCGCATAGCATCTCGCTTTAATGCACGAACTCGAGCGCGTCTGTCACAAGCTCGCCGCTCCTACGCAGCAGCAGTTTTACGTACTGTACGCTTTGTGCTTTGCCACATTCATCGCGGCCGCGCCTCTCTTTAACGAGAAGCTCAATCACAGCTTCAAGAAGACCATCCACGTGGTCCTCATCAACGTATGCGCTCCTGTCCCAATGTTTTGGGTCACCAGTCCCGGCAACACGGGCTTCATCGACTGGATGTTCCACGCCCTCCTCGGTGTAAGCCTTGCCATCATTTACGGTGTCTACCGTGACAGCATGAAGTTGCCGGAAGATAGGGGCCAGTACAGCTACATAATCAATTATTTCGAGCTGGACCTCAACGAGGACATCGTCCCGAAAATCGGCCGCATGATCTTCATGACTGGATTCGTGATCGTCACGGGTACTGTGATCTCGTGGTGCGAATACTTTTATAAGTTCATAGTACTGGTGGTCTTCTTCATATCCTTGTTTCTCGTGAACGACTTGAAGAGTGAGGACAAGAAGATTAAGTAAACCTTTTTTGTTTTTCAATAAAAGAAAGACACCACAAGTCACATGCCACTCTCAGGCGTGCAAGTAACCGGCCGACTCGAGTCCGCCGTCAGCTTCAGCTTGACCCGTACCGCCTTCAACATCATCAACTCGAACGACACAAACATCCTCCTCCTCAGCTGCTTGCTCCTGTACATTCTCTTGCACTTGCTCGAGCGCGCCGTGCTCGAAAAAATAGCCAGCAACGTCGTGTCGAGGTGCAAGGTCATCGTGCTCGGCGTGGTTGCGCTGCACCTCACACGCGAAATCCAGTTCTCCAGCGTCGACGGCGTGCAGGACACGCCCGGCAGCACGGCGGCAAGGCTCATCTCCCTGACGAGCATGCTCGTGTTCGTGTCCGTCCTCCTCAACGGCAGCAGCATGCAGTACAACTTCGTGAACGTGTTCCTCTACATCTTCGCAGACGCCATCCAGAGCCTCATGCAGGCGGACGGCTCCGAGATGCTCATTCTCCCCGTCGCGTTCGCCACCTGTTGCTGCTCGTCCATCTTCTCTCACTTCCTCAAGAGCATGCTCCCGGGACTCGAGGTGCTCGCTCAAGCCGTGACCACCGCCAACGTCAACCTCGTGCTCGACCTCGTCCAGGACAACTGCCCGGCACCGCTCGCGCACATCAGCATGCTTTACCTCGTCATGCACGTCCTCGAAATATGCAAGGCCGTCCGCAGCGACCTCGCCGAGACGCAGGCGTACGCGGCGTACAAGATCAGCGCGCTCCTTTTCAGCTACATCCTCTCCTTCCACATCGACCTCCAGCTCCTCGCGATGCTCGTCGGCTGCGGCCTCTTCGTCCTCCGCAGCCTCAGCATCTCGCCGGTGCTCGACCAGCTCCTGTACCTCCTCTGCATCAACGCAAGCATACACCTCACGAACGTCGCCCTCGCATACACGCACGGCGAGCTCGCGATACTCACGATGCTCTGCCTCATCATTTCCTTCGAGACCGTCAAAATGCTCTTCGAGTGACGGCCTATAAACGACACCGCGCTCGCTTGCATGGCGCGCGCCAGTCTGCCGATACGTATCCTCACGTTTTCAGTCTGTCTTTTCTGCACACACACAGCGGACTTGTACTGCGATGACATTGTGCCCATCATCAAGCGCCACGGTGACCAGCGAAATTGGTATTACAGTAATCCAACACAATACAAGAACAGAAACTGTGACCGGTGTTATGTCGACAGGGATGGTGAAGACTGTCAACTGAAAGAGGATGGGTCCGAAACCTGTCCAAGGCTCATAGGAATAGACAGCACGCCCGCTGAAAGTGAGAACTGGATCTGCCCTCGACACTGTTACTCCATGCCCGAGATTCCGTATCAAGTGAAAGTGTCCAAGACAACGTCCACATACAAATGCGATTCCGTCTTTGCGTGTGGAACAGAATTCAAGGATATCACACCCAGATTGTTCAATGTAGAAATGCCAAACGCTTTCAAAATAGTCGATGCGTCCTCGTATAATTACGTCGAATCCGCGGACCCCAACACATACGGGGTGCGCCCGATCTCCCTCTGTAAAACAAAAAGATACGAAGACAACTTCAACGTGCGCGTGGTGTCCTGCTGGAGGTGGAACTACCTCAGCAACAAGCCCAGCATGACCCACTTGGACACGTTATGGACGTCCGGTGATAAGAACATTCATAAACTCTATGGAGGAAGTACAGGCATCAATCAAAATGAACAGACCATTTCCAAGTGCATCGGCATCGATAACGTATTCCCGTACAAGTTTCAGACTGAACCGTGCTGGATCGAGAGTATACCAGAACCCCAACAGAAGAAGCAATTCTGGATCAGGCCCCATTACACCTTTTACCGGTCCAGTCAGTCCATTTCCGACAAAACAGATTGCCGCATGATGCTCCTTGGGGCCGACTTTGTGAATGGACTGCGATGGGACAACAGCGGTATGTCGTATTTTTTGAAGCCTGGAGACTACCTCGGACAGTACAACATCAACAGACACTGGCAAAACCCACCAACACGCAGCGACCATTATTACAACGTGCAGTCAGTCTTCGACGGCATGACCAAGCGATTCGGTAATTTCTGGGAAACGGAGCCGAAAAGTATCACAAGATGGGACTACAGGATTGCATGCAAGGACAAGTACAACCGCCAGCAACTGTCCCCGAAGACATATTACGCCGAATCCGGATGCAACTCTGTCGCCTGCGCCGATTTCATTTCGAAACCGTGCTACGACAACATCTACCGTTACGACGCGATGGTCTGCACGTTGATCCTCAATGTCTTTCAAGACGGACCAATCCCGTTCTCCAGATTCAAGGACAAGATCATCAGCGAAACTTCAAAATACAGCGCGCCCTTCATGTCGTACGGTCTGCATGACGGCAGCTCGTATTTCGACATCGGCTACGACACCGCCAAGGTTCAGGTCAAAAGAGACCAAACAATCTTGGACCCGAGCATGCCCCACGTTTTCGCCGACATTCACATGATTTCCGTCGCCTTGATTCGCGACGCAAGCATGGCCTACTCGTGCGAAGCGTGTTTCGATGAACCACTATACGGCCGCTCCGTCCGGGTAGACGTGATGGACAACGATATCATCGCATGTAGACCTTGCCTGGCCTACGAAAAGGTGCAAGTGACAAACGGAAACAAAAACTACCAGGACTGTGAGCAGTGCGACAAGCACCAGATCCGCAATCCAGTGAAGAAAAGCGAATGTCTGAAATGCAAGGATATCAACGTATTGACGCCGATGCGCGTGACAAAGACAACCACAACAGGAGACTCCGTCTGCAAATCTTGCCAGCACTTTCAGTACTTCGACGGCAACAGCGAGGCAGGCTGCATCTTCCTCCAGACCGTCACCGACAACATAAGGGTCGTCAATTTGTTAGGCCGCAAGAAAGCAGTCTTGTCCGGCAAAGACTTCTACATCACAGGCGAGAACCTGAGACAGTTCGATCAAAAGTTCTGGCGCGACGACATCCTGCCGGGCTCCAACTGGAGCACCCCGCTCGTACCTGTGGCTTGCCTCCCCACCTACGTCAAACCCACCACCAACGTCCCGCGCCTCCAGTTCACCGCCTGGTGCGGCCACCACGAAATCGTCCGTCACCAGCAGGCGTGGGTCCAGGTCGACGGGTCGACCCTCTACGTGCCGCTCAACAGCGACCTCAACCGCACACGCATCAACACGTCCGTCGTCGAGCTCTGCGGCAACAACACGCTCAAGCAACTCCAAGGCAACACCGCGTTCGACCTCGCATGCGGCGCCTACAAGTTCTCCATCCGCCGCTCCGGCTTCCAGGACCCGTGCACGCTCTGCCTCGGCGCAAAGTACACGGACAAGTGCTGGCCGACGTACGTCCCCGGTCTCGAACTTTACGACGACGTGTACTTCAACCCCACAAACAACGCACTCACTCCGCACCCGGGCACGTGCACCGACTGCAACGCGCGCTGCGACGACAGCCTCGAGGCCGACAGCTACATCGACCCGATCCCGTACTCCTGCTGGTGGAACGGCACCGGACGCGTCCCGGGCGTCCTCGGCGCCACCGCCACCAACTTCTCCTGGTACAAGCGCGCCCCGTGCACCAAGTGCACCAGCGTCAAGCTCACCGCGGACCTCGCCAAGCTCGTCCTCGCGTGCGGCAACCGCGTCTCGTACCGCCGCTGGATCGACGACACCGTCACCAGCAGCCAGGACACCACGCGCTCCGTCCCGGACACCAAAATATGCTGCGTCGAGGCGGCGCCCCCCGCCTCAGGCACGCTCTGCACAGAGATCCCCGCCGAGTTCCAGACTTTCTCGCAGCTCAAGTGCAGACAGACCGTCGACGACGCCCCGCCCGCGTTCCTCCCGTACTGCCCGCCGGGATGGTACGTCGAGCCCACCTGCGCAGCCGTCTCCCCGCTCTGGAACCCGGACTGCTGCGTCAAGTGCAAGGCATGCCGCGGCGGACTCTTCAAATTGGACGCCTACAAGGAGTGCCCGGGCGACGAATTCTTCGACGCGCAGGACCGCGGGTGCACCACAAAGTGCCTCACCAACCAGTATCTTAGGAATGACAGGTGCATTAAATGTGAGGCTTGTGAATGAAGGAAAATCTTCACTTTACATATAAAAGATTATCATAAGAAGAGTATCCCCATTACAGAAATGTTTCAGTGCACTATCAACCGCATCATCAACGGCAACGTCGAGGAGGTCTTCAACGAGCTCCTCATACAAGACAAGGTCTTCGACGGTCCGACTTTGGGTCTCGATACGATCCTCTTCGATATCGCCAAATTTGACTTCAAAAAGCAAATTCTCGTCGTCGAGTACAAGTCCATGGTGGACAAAAACATCATGAAAAGGACCACGTACCCAGAGTGGACCGGACTCAAAGTAAATGACGAAAACGTCGTCATCAAGGTCTACAAAAAGGGTCAGGATACCATCAAGGTTAGTGAATACGAGCAGGTGCACTGCAAAATCGATGCTAAGACCAGTCTGTCGTTCGCAATCTACGAGCACGTAGAGGAGAGCCAGATCAACCCTAACGATCCGGTCGAGCCTAACGATCCGGTCAAGCCTAACGATCCGGAAATGGTTCCGATGTCGTCGGATGACGAAGCCGAACCGAACCATATCCCTCACCCCAACATTCTGTTGGCTATGAGCAAGGCAGCCGCCTCAGAGGCGGCTCGGAAGCTCGTCGAAGAGCAGAAGGCTAAGGAGGCCGCCGAGGAGGAGGCCAAGAAGGCCGCCAAAGAGGAGGCCAAGAAGGCCGCCAAAGAGGAGGCCAGGAAGCTCGCCGAAGAGGAGGCCAAGAAGGCCGCCGAAGAGGAGGAGGCCAGGAAGCTCGCCGAAGAGGAGGCCAAGAAGGCCGCCGAGGCGAAGAAGGTCCTCGTCGAGAACGAGACCAAGATGGTGGAGCAGTTCGAGAAGGACATTGAATCTACCATCAACAAGATCATGTCTTGTAACAACTTCATCGACAACTTGTCCGAGAAGGTCTCCAAGGACTGGGAAGACAAAAAAGTCTCACACGCTCACACGTGGGTCAGCCACACGGACCAGAAGGACAAGTACAAGGACCACAAGAAGGGTCTCATGATGGACATTGCCATCATGAACGAAGCCAATAACACCACACTGCCTTTGTATGGCATGTACGTGCAGGTCGCACAGAAGCACAATGAGCGCACCGATGTTCAGAAGAAAATCATCAAGAACAAGAAGCCCGTGAAGGACGCAAGTGTCCCGCAGACCGTTCAGCGCGCTATCGCTGGCAAGTCTCCGCGCAAGGCCCTTGGTGGAAAGAGCGCCATGGCTGCTCTCAAGCGCAAGCTTTCCGACAAGTCGGACAAAAGGTCCGACAAAAAGAAGAAGCCCCGCAACGATGACACGGACCTCGTCCTCTCTGGACGCAAGGAAGCCCCGCCCAACTTGAAAATGTTGATGAAGGTGGCTAGTGCCAACAATCAGAGCTCCGAGTCCGAGGAAGAGGATGATATGTAGGAGTATTAGTGATACTCTAGCTCATTTTTTATTTTCAATAAAAAATGTTAACAATATTTAAGAACTCGTCATTTGTATTTATCTCTTTTTTATGGCGCTCTTGCGGCGCAAGGTGAAAGATATCGAGGCTTTAGCCCTCGAAAAACCATCGTCAAGGTACAAACCGACCACCAATGCAGCGAGCAATCGCGAATTGGACTTCAAACGCGACAACGAAAAGTTTGATGAGGAGCAAAAAATATGCGACACATTCTTGGCCGGAATCAAGAAAATCACCGACATGGCTGACAACCTCGCGAATGAATGGTTCAACCATGCATTGGACACGTACAAAGCTTATGTGTTCGACACCGGCAAGATACCGTCGGTGAATTACGTCCTCAGGAAGCTCGAGGACAAACTCTTCTTTAACGAAGGAGAGTGCAACTTTTTGAAAGGCCAACGCATGGACAAGTGGATGGAAAGATTCCACCAGTACACCTTCGAGCCGGAATGGGAGGAAGGAACTGTATGCCACGTATGTGGCAAGGACGACGATCGTGTCATTATGGAGTGCTCGATGAAGATCACGACGGTCGTCGACGGTGTCGAGGTTCCTGGTGTGTGCAACAAGTGGGGACACCTCGACTGCTGCGACTATCCGGCCGATTACAAATACCAAACTGCCCCCGTGCACGCTGAGTGGCTCGAAGAGTACTTTGCGTGCTTGGATTGCAAGACGCAGTACAAGGAAATACACGGGAAAAATCCTTATCCAGCTCCCAGGGACAGTGAAGACGGACGGGCGGAGGAGAAACGCCTGGACGAAAATATCGCTGCCCAACTTCATACGAAAATGCTGGTAAATCAAGCGCAGAAGCAGCGCTTCTTGGCCAGGGCCAAGGCTGAAAAACAAAAGAACCTCCTCAAGTACACGGTGGATGCGCCAATCAAGACGCAGCTCTATCCGTTACTGTTGACGAATGGTGTGTCGACGTCCCCAGAGGAACTCTTTGAAATAGTTCCAAACCCGAAGATAGCGATGCAGCGCATGCACCGTCCGGTATGGACCTTCGAGCAGTGGTATGAGTTTGTGAAGAAAAATTCCAAACAGAACCAAATTTATCCCTGGAAGACTCTCGGCATGCACAAGTTGTCGTCTGTTGAAGATGTAAACAACTGGTTCAGGGTTTTTTACAAGAGGTTCCATCCTGACTTCACTGACAAGTACGAAAATGAGGGTGAAAAACTCCACGAAATGCTGACCTTGTTCAAAGAGGCCCGCGACAACATGGTAAAGATCCTCGAAGAAGACGCTGAAAGAGAGGACGAAACGTTGAAGAACGAAGACAAAAGGATCCTCAAGAGTCTCGAAGAAGATTATCACAAGAAATGTGACGAAGAGGATGAACTCGAGCACAACAAAAGGATGAGACTCGAGAAAGTCGGCAAGGAAGTCGCGGCGCAGAAGGCCGCGGAAGCGGCGAAGAAGGCCGCGGAAGCTGCGAAGAACTCCGCGATCGATGCGGACGCCGCCGGTGCACAGTAAGCCGCTGTGTGCGAACTACTCGTGAGTTTGACGCTATGTTTTGTAACTTGTAGTTCTTGTCGTTTATTTAATAAATGACGTAACCTAACACGTTTCGTTTCGTGCTTCCTTACCCACTACAATTTTGCGAATAGATAGTATATAAGATCCGCAAAAACGCAGGCATGTCACGACACGAGAAAGACTTGGAGGACATGCATGACCTGCTGCAGCAGATGAAGGATATGCATGGGGAGTACCATGTACCGGATCATACTGAAGGATTTCTTAACAATGTATGGCAAGCCGGCAATAAAATGGCGGGGTCAATCACTGATCAGGACATTATTGTCTATTTTTTTAAACATTTTGAAAAAAATGGAAGTCAAACAGATAGACCCGTGATCGGAGATTTCAAAATGAATCAGGACACTTCAAATACGGATATAGACATGAAGGATAACAGTCAAAAGGGACTTTTGCTAAAATATTGTTCCATTACCAAACAAAATAAAGTACTAGACATTTTACAAAGTAAACATCCAGGAGAACATAATATTGCAGCTGAACATAAGCACACCAATGACAAGGACAAAATGATACACAACCTAAAATCAGTACAAGATCCTGCTACCATAACGTCAATTTTTGATGCCTTGGTGACGATAAGTGCATGTAGAAATGAAATGATGAAAAACTGGTCAATCAATCCGGAATCCATAAAAAGTATTATACAAGGCATTCGTAAGGCGGAAAATGATGCAAAAAAAGAGGCCAACAAAGGTAAAAGTTGGACGGATCGCTTGAGAGGGAGATAGGATGTCTGAATCTACACACGGCGAGCGCATCTACGTCAACGTCGACCTGCAAGACAAAGCCGCCTTCCGCGCGCTCGGCGGGCGCTACGGCCACGGCATGGCCCCGTTCCACGACCTCTCGGACAGCTCTAAATTCCAGAGCTGCGCCGTGCACGAGACCGACCCCGACCCGACTGAGAACGACTGCTGCATGTACCACGACCGCGACTACACACTCTTCTACACTCCCGAGCAAGCGAAAAAGCTGAAATTGCAAGACAAATCGTTTTACTGGCGAGCTTGGTACTGGTCCTGCGCCCCGGTCCGCGACGACCCCGAAGACGACACCGACATCCGGGACCACATCGCCAGCGTGCACTGCAACTCCGTGTTTGCGCACTACGACCTCGACATGTCCACGTACCTCAGCCTCCGGCGGCAGGCGTACGACATTTCGTCTTCATTTACGTACGAAAACCCGAACCCCGGCTTGCACGAGGCCAAAGTCAAGTCGAAGCCATAAATTGACGGGTCATGAAGCAGCCGTAGTCACACCTCATGCAGTAATCTCATGATACGCGACAATAAATTTTGCATACTCGAACCCTGTGTCTTTCTCACCACCTGCACTCCCTTGCACCCATCCTGGACTCCATCCAACATCGCCTGTATCTGCGCGTACCCTCCCGACGTTTCCACATTCACCCCGTGATTCAGCATCAGCAGCCGACAGTAAATCAGCGCGCACGCGTACGTGTCCACCCGCGCGTCGTGCTGGCCCTGCAGCGCCCGCCCCGTCACTCTCTCGTACACGCTGTGCAGATTGTCCCCGCGGTTCTCCATGATCTTCACGAGCGAGCCGTTTCTCCACCGCGCATGCCCCGCCGCATCCAGGTCCCCGTGCTGCGTGCAGAACCACGGGCTTGTTTTCACGCGGTTTGCAAGATCACGCAGAGCAGCGATGTTGTCCCTCTCCCTTGCCGTCCCGCGCTTGCAGTCCGTGTACTCCAGATACTTGATCTGATTCTCAATGCTCTGCACGATCCACTTCCTGTCCTTGACCGCATTGTGCGCGACAAACGTGACGTCCCCCTCGTGATCCACAATATCTCTCAGCTTAGCATGCAGTGACGCGATGTCTGTGCCTCGTTGTATATCCGCCTCCGTCAGCTTGTGCGCCGTCTCCGCGTACTGCGAGTGGATGTAGTTCCCGTGCTGCCGGAAAACCTTATAGTACGGGTCCTCCTGCACGCTCAGCCCGCCGTCGCGCACCTCCGCCTCCAGCATGCAGATCGACAGCACCGCCGGGCCGAAGCACGCCCGCACCACCGCGTCGACGTGCGCCTTCTGCTCCGCGTCAAACGCAAGCAGCTCCGCGTCCGCCGCATGAGTATACTCCCCGTCCACCGGCTCGTCGTAGTAGAAGTGCAAAGCGCCGTCCCCGCCTAGAATAAACCGCCACGACATCGTCTTTGAAAGCTCCTCCAGCGCCTGCTTCGTGAACGTGTCTCTGTACAGCTCTCGGTACACCTTGTCCGTGCTCAGCAGCCGGATTTGCTCCGTCTGTCGCCAAAACTGACCAAACGCCTGGTCAAAAGGCATGTACACGAATCTCTTCAGGTTCTTGTTGTGTGCGTTGCCGGTCGGAATGAAGTCCTGCATGATCCGGTAGAACGAGGCCTGCAGCCGCGATGTCTCCCAGGCATCCATCGGTTTGATCGTGATCATGACATCGAACACGCCTCGCAAGATCCTGTCGATGCACTCCAACTTCGCGGCCGCTCCGTCCCGTCCCTCCGCCTCCGCCTCCGTCACTGCCCGTTCAATGCAGCGGTTCAGATAATACCGGCACGCCGGCTCCCGTCCGTTCGTAACGCCGCTCGTCTCGCAGTCCAGAAACACGAGTTTTTTGAAAGTCTTTGCCATCTGCTGGCATGTGCGAGCGTAAATAATGTAAGTAAAGCACTTGATACCTATACAGACATTGAAAATCCGTAAAAAATAAATTCTACCTGTACGACATTTCACGTGATCCTGCCCAGCATGCGCGCAAGACCGTCGCTCTTCCACCTCGCCACCGTCGCAACATTTGCCTTTGTCACGTTGAAAATAGCATACAATTTCTTCGCGGGATGGCAGACTGCTGTCCCCTCCCAACCTCGTACTTTCCCACGGCGCAATGGAATCTTATGCCAGAACGCGGACTTCTCCCCACATCACAAGCACGCTGTCTGGACCATGCTCACGGACGACGAAAACTACATGCTGTCGACGCTCAAGCTCGGACACTCCCTCCGCACGCACACACCAGATCCGTTCGACATGGTGGTCATGGAACTTGCGAGTAAGCCCCTCAACACAACAGCCTGGACGTGTCTCCGCGCGGTAGGTTGGCAGCGGTGCGTCGTGGACCGTATCAGCGCACTAGACGAAGAAGCTACGCGCAGGTACATCGCTCGTTTCGAAGATCAATTTACTAAGTTACACCTCTGGGACATGACTATGTACGAAACGCTGGTGTACCTCGATTCCGACACGCTCACACTGCGTTCGATCAGTCATCTCCTGCACCGCAAACTCGGCTCGAAACGCATCGCAGTCTCTCCGCAGACATGGTACGGCAGAGTCGAAGGTTTCAACATGGGAGTGTTCGTCATACACCCGGACAAGAACGAGTATCAGCGGCTCCTGACACTACAGCAAGATCCGTCCATCAAGTTTGAAACACAATGGGCAGAGCAGGGGTTCCTGAACGTCGTCTACAAAAATCAATGGTCCGATCTCGGGTTCACCAACAACGCCTTAGTATGGGTGTCCTGGCAGGACCATGCTTATTGGACACGCAAATATGCACAGATCACAATCATACACTTCGTTGGCATGAAACCATGGATTTGTTTCCCAGACGCGTTTATTCAGTGGTTAATATCACCATCCACCTACTACACCCCGATATGTAAAGCGTGGAATGACATACCCCCTCGAACATGTGCAAATTGGACAAGCTGAAGTACACCAATGCAATAAAAGCCATGCATTTAGTGCTTCATCTTCATCCATCTGTTGAGTTTCTGCGTCTCCCAAACAATCTGGATCGTAGACGGTTGTGGAATCCATTCCACTGCCTCCAATCGAGTCCATAATAACGTGAAGTTTGAGTGATATGCGTTGAGTAGGCTGATGTACGCATCCACCTGCACCACCGGCGGGTTGTAATTGTCCAAAAGTATCTGCGCAGCAGCTTGGGTGACTATGTAGCCACGCGTTCCGTACGCTATGCAGTCTCTGCAGGTTTTTGTAAGATCACCCACGTTTTTAAATTGGAAAATATCCGGCAATACTATGTTATTAATTGAGAAGCCAAAAGGCTTCTGCAACAAGATTACAGACCATGGAGTTCCTGTGTTTTCCCGTAACAGAGTCTGTACGATGTTCCTAGCAGTGGGATTGGGCTTGGCGTCGTGTTCGAATACGTACGACGTCTGTGTTATGCGTGTCCACACTTCCCTGTGACTCTCCAAGCACCCAAGCATGTTTAGGTTCCCGATCTGCAGGTCATCAGTTCTACCAGTGTCCATCAGATACCGATTGTACATCGACATGTCCGACTTTTTCCCCACATGTCCCAGCACAACATGCATCTTCTCAATCTCAAAAACCCGTTGTAGCTCATGTGCAACTTGCCAGCCAGACTCGTTGTGCATAGAAATCACAAACCCTTCCCTCGGCATGTCCGGCTCAAAGTTTGTCTGTCTCCGTACATGCACCTCATTTGGAGTTACAGTTTGATTTGACGATGACAAGTTCAGGAAGTAAGCGTTGATTATACCGAGACAAATACAAACGCATACCGTCAATGTAAGAACATGATAATTGTTCATCATCATAAATATACAGTCCTCGGATGGACACGAGCCACATTTGTATTAAAAAAAAATGTAACGTTCACACTCACACCATCATGTCATCCAACATCGTGCTGATCTCTACCCCTGCGCGCAGATACACACACGCACTCAGCGTTGCTACTGTGAAGATAAAAACCTCATGCATCACACCGTGCAGCACGATGGCGCACAGGTGATCCAGGTGTATGTACACGAATGACTGGAATGCATTCTCGTCGCTGAGCATATGTGCTTTTTTCCATTGATATCCACACATGATGCCAATAAACAAAAAATATTACATCTTCACCACCGCTCACAAGCACCCATCACACTGCGCAATGGATTCATTTCTTCTCCACACACACACACAAATTCCTTCTTATAACGCTCCATCATCTCCACAAACACCTTCGTGCGCTCGAGCTCGCACGCTGTCTTGCGCTCGCTATCCAGATACGCGCGCAGCTCCACCGAGTTCATGCTCAGCGTCTGGCAGGCGTACAGCGCGGCCAACAAACTCGTAATGCGCTCCCGCAAGCGTGTGCGCTCGTCCATGTCATAGAACGCCATTCGCCTAACATCAAAGACTTCCGGCACGTGGTGGTGCAGGGGCTCCAGGCACTCGTGGATCATATGCCGTATGTACGTCACACGCGGCATTCTGTGTACTCTGCCCGGCTCCTCCTTGCACGGGTCTTCCATCGCCACGAGTGTTTTCAGACACCACTCAAAGTCCCTGATGTCCGTGTCAATGCTCTCGGACGACACTACGTCAACTTCGTCCCACGGGCCGTTTTCCGATAACCCGTTCCTGCGCCGCACGGCCTCCCGCTCGCTCGGAAGAAGACCATCCAACACGATTTCCAGGATATCCCCGTCGTTCCAGTACGTCCCCGCAGGCTCGTACATCCTAACACCGTGCATGTGGCTGTCGAAGTACATCGCCGGCCCCGGCGGCGTCTCCTCTCCGACGAACTGCATAATTCCACAAATTCTCTCAAATTTGATGTTTTTTTTTTAATCTTTTTTTCCATAAATTCCAAAAAAAAACACGTGTATTTTTTTTACATTTTTTTTATTGAACCAATCACAAATTCGATCAAATTTAAGTACAGCATGAGCGGACTGGCGCTCGTTTTGTATGGCGAGCCAAAATATCACTACGATACAGCGCCTAACCCGCACAAAGGCTCAGCTACTCGTTCCGCAAAACGACCACTGGTTCTAGAACCGACATCCCTAGTTACAGATGAAACCATCATCGACTTTGAAAGCTTTCTCGAGAAGTGCACATTCTGCCTGATCAGTGCCGACCGAACCGCTACCATCGACTTGCACAAAACAGACGTACAAACTGCAGATGGGAGAAGACCGACCATCGAGCATCTGCTGCCCAACGTCAAGATCCCAAAAGGCGCAGTCTTCAGCATGACAGAAAAAATAATGGCTGACCCAAAAACAGACACCGTGCCCGAGTGGTGCAAAATTCTCTCTCGTTATCAGTTCAACCTCGACCCAGCTACAGAACATCTCGACCTCAACCTGCTGCATGAAAAGGCGCAGTGGATCTTATCGCTCAAGTCCATCACCGACTACAAAGGTCTCCATTTCACCAGCTACTGCGTGTGCATCCCGCAGCGCTGGTTGCCGCATTTGACGCAGGCTTTCTTTGAGAAGAACAAAGAGGCGTGGAATTTCGAGGAAACAAAACCAGATATCGAAACCTTCGGCATTCCGTCCACACACTCCGTCAAGGAAGGCTTGTACTGTGGCATATACCAAAGGTACCACTTCCGCATATGCAATACACCCAGCGAAGAGGGAGACTCTCTCTCTGAGACGAGAATTTGCACCGACGTGTCCGAAATCGCAGCAGCGCCGGGAATTTCGAGTCTGCAGGAGGGAATACCATTTCCCGCGTCCGGCACCGTCTACGTCATTCTCTTCAACCTGCCAGAAAAGATTTGCATCTTAAAAGGAAGGACAAATCCGTATGCAGCTTCGTACAATGCCAATGAAAACCAGCCTGAGTACCCATCAGTCACAACCGAAAGAGAGTGTCCTCTCTGTTTCGAAACCATCACGCAGGACGACGTGGGTCGCTTGATGCTCTGCAAGAACAGGCACTTCGTCTGCAACGCTTGCCGCGCAACCTACGTGAATGTTCTCAAGAGTGCCACGACATGCTTCTTCTGCAGGGAAGAAATAAGAATCGACCCCGCACTTCGCGACGTGTAAAACTCCGCTTTTTTTCAGCAAAGTAGGCGGTACTGCCACCAAAAACCCTCACCGCAACATGCAGCATCCGTTGCTCTGCCTTCTCTCGTTCCTGCTCCTAAGCATGGCCAACGCCTTCATGCACGCGTTTGTCGCGGACGACGCGGCCGTGTTCCCCGTGCTCCCCAACGCTTCCCGCCGCTTCCCTCTCTCCCGCACAGCCTTGTACCCCGACGGCGCAGAGACCCCCCCGCCTTCCACATGGAGCAAGTTCAACAACACGCCCGTCCTCAGCCGCATCACGCGCAACGAGATCAACACGCGCCGCGTCGAGAACATGCTCACAGACTTCTTCTCCGCGCTCATCCACGCCGACGACTGCACGCTCCTCGAACGCCAAACCCAGGGCATGGGCTCTGTCTACCTCGACGCCAACTTCAGCATGTCGCGCCCCCCCATGCTCCTCCGAACCGGTGTCCGTGAAATCATGAGCAAGTACAGCATCCCGCTCCGCCCCATCGAGCGCAAGTGGAAGCCGTCCGCGTACGATAACACGACAGACAACGAGCCCGATATTTAATGTGTTTTGACAAAGTTTAATAAACATGACCAAACACAATTTCAAACTCTCACTACACCAAGCCCTCACTCTCACTCGACGTGTCGCTGCAGAACCCACTCTGCTCGACCGTATTGAAGACATTCGACACTCCGTACTGCCGCAGCTCGTCATACGCAAGCAGGTCGCGGTTGTCTGGCCAGCAACACCACAATCAGACCCGTGCACCTCTACCTATCAAATTTTCAGCCGCTCTTACCAAACACAGAGCCCCCAGCGCGATCCTTCTCGCACTGCTCCTCCAGGCGTTTGACGCGTTCCTGCAGGTCTTTCACTGCATTGACAGTGGCGCTAATGCGCCGCGACAGCTCGCCGAACGAGTCCCACCACGACTCCCGCTCATACTTCGGCGAACGCGGCGAAGACGGCGTCGGCGGCGTCGGAGAGGCAGAGACGTGCTCGTCTGCACTCACCACCTCCAGCGCTGCAGGAGCCGCCTTCTTGGGCGCCTTGACATCATTCACGCCTTTCTTCGCCGTGGCCTTGCCAGAGCCCTTCTTGCTCGCTTTCTTGACCGCGAGCGCCTTCCTCGGAGCATGACCAAAAACAGCAGTGCACTCTTGTTTCGGCATGGCGATCCTTTGTTCCTTCAACACAAACACAACCAAAAAAAATCACGTCTTTTCAAGATTTCGAAGGGTCATTTTTATCATAAAAAAAAAAATCCATTTTTAAAACCCATTTTTAAAATCCATTTCAAAAATCCATTTTTTTTAAATGCATTTTTCCGAAAAGTCCATTTTCCACTTTTTTTTTTTTTTTCAATTTGAAGGGTCAAAAAATCTTTAAAAGGCACAAACGAAAGCAAATCCGAACAAACCATTCCTGCAAACATGCGGCCCACGGACAACGACCCCAAGGGCAACGACCCCGTCGACAGGGACCCGACCAACGAGGAAATCGTGCAGTTCCTCCGCCGCACGAGCCTGCACTTTGCATTCCAGAAGGACAAAGCCACCATGGACCAGAGCCTCAACTTCCACCAGTTTGAGTTCCGCACGGACATCAAAGGCGTCCCGCACATCTTCGAGGCGCAGTTCACGGACTTGGCCACTTTCAAGGTGATGGTTACCTCCACCAAAGAGGCTCTCGTCTCGTATCCCAGGGGCAAGGCCCTCAAATACCTGCTCTACGGTGTGTGTTTTCCCGACGTCGAGACTTTCGCCATCGCCTGTCGCAACGCCGGGGGCGACAACACGGAGACCGTCGACCTCGCCCGCTCCATCTTCGTCAACGGCAAGTGCGTCGACGAGGCCATCGATGCCCTGGACGACGAAAGGTTTGCCAAGTCAGTCGCTGAGCCCACCGACGACAAGACCGACGGCAAGGACCTTGCCTCGTCTGTCGACGACAAGACCAGTAACGAACAGGAAATCGCCACTAAAATGAAGAAATTGCAAGACCACATACACATCCTAACGCAGATCGTGACGATTTTGTGTCTTAACTCAGACTCTCGCGGATAAAGGAACTGAAGCCAAGGAAGACGACAAGACCGCTGACACAAATCTCGCCACTGAGGTCAAGATTTTGAAGCACAAGATGCAATTTATTACACAGCTCACGATGATGTTGTGTGTTCAAGCAGACTTGCATCGAGAATGAAACCACCGACGGTCGTCTGCCTGTGGTCCTGTCCTACGCCCTCGAAGAACCTACGACCAGGGCCGGCAAGCGCAAGTTGGACGACGAAGTCGCCAGCATAGTCGACCGCATTTCTGGCTCCAAGAAATAGTACATCCAAGAGCGCATTTCCCTCTCGGTTTTAGCTGCACTTGATATGTTTCGTTCTCAATGAAAATTTAACTCTTCATTTGTCATGTAGTTCTATTCATGTGCGAGACATATATAAGAGTATCATTTTCTCTGTATCTCGATGGACATTATTGTTATCAACGACTCTCCTGAGCCTGAGGGCAGGGAAGTGATCACTATAGAGTCTTCTCCTGAACCGAAGAAGCAACCTGCTAAGGCTAAGCCCATGCTCAAGTCGAAGAGGCCCAAGAAGCCAGTCCGCAAGGTATCCGTGCCTCTGCTTGCAGAAATCAACAAGATGAAGGGCAGGCGTCTTCGCTGGTACATCAACCATTACAACTTCGGCGTAGTTGACGACGAGGGAAATAAGAAGTACAACGGAAAAGGGCTTGATGAGTTTTTCATCAACGATCTCAAGGAGTTGCTCCAATCCTTCATTCAGACAAGCAACGAGCTCAAGAAAGAGCAGTATACCACGACCCAGCTCGTCATGCAGTCTCACGAGCTCGCGCAGCAGACGAAGGAAGACGCGCAGATTGCCCTCACTACGAAGCGTGCTGTCGCGGCTGAGCTTCTCATAAAGGCCGACCGTGCGATCACGCTCGTGGAAAACATCAAAAATATTTCCACTGGTAATGTTTACCTCAAGAACGCACGCCTCAAGGAAAAAACTGCCGAGGCACTTCAGCTCAGCAACAACGCTGAGCTCGCCGCGAAGGAGGTTTCAGAGCTTGAAGGCATCATACAAAAGGCTCAGATCGACGAAAAGACAGCTGCAAAGCGCCTGTTCTAGACCGCACTTGACAGTGCATGTTTGTTAATGTTATCAATAAACAAACTAAATTACACATCATAAATGAATGCGAGTATATAAAAGAACAGCAACGCGCAAGTATCATATCATTCTATTATGTCGGACGACCGTAGTACGGTTGAGATTTGTCAGATTTTGGCGGGAATGGTCCCAGGTCTTGCCTGGCAGGGTGTTCTGGGTGCCATGAGTTACATCCATTACCTCATCTCGACGCCGCGTGGCAGAGTCGGTGCCGCTGGCATAGTGACTTGGCTCACAGGCGCTCTCTCGAGCGTGGCCACGACCGCCACAGGCGCAATTTCGGGCCTGTCTGGGCTCTTCACTGCAGCATGGGGAGCTGCGAAAAATGTCGGCACGCCGAACATGACTTCTGTCATGTCGTTCTTCGGACCGATGGCCCGTGACGAAGCCTTCAAGGCTTACAACCAGACCAAAAATGTTACCGTCGACCATGCCAATACCGTCGACGTCGAGACCGAGAAGGCCAAGAAGCGGATGTTCATGCAGATCGCCAATTTCTGCGACTATTATGTCCCTGGCAGTTATGACTTTGTGTTTTTCATTCTCATGAGCATTCCGGGTGTGATCTTCAAGACTCTGTGGAATAAGTGCTGCAACTCCGAACAAAACAAGGATGAAGCACCCACCAAGGTCAACCCTGCTGCTCCAGTCGAAGAAAATGTTGCCGTCACCCCCACCAAGCGCACTCGTGCTCGCAACAAGTCGCCCGCTCCTCCGACTCCCAAGTCGAAGTCCAAGTAGACTCCGTTATTTTATCACCGAATAGTGTAATCTGTTTTCTCGGTGTAATAAAAAAATAACAACAAAAACAGCATTGCACACCCCACAAACACCAGCATGGCCGCGGGGGCACACTCGTCCCGCTTCTCTCTCTTCTCTCGCATTCTGTAACTGCCCGCGGCAATCAGTCCGGTGATCATGTCCTACATCCCACCTGCATATATACGCTCCATATTCCTGTGTATTTTTCAAGCTCGTCCGCTGTCCTGTGTTGCATATATACGTCACATCTACATCACCACATGAGCAAGCTTGCCTTTGTCGACTTCGAGGCAAACGGGTTCCCAGATGAAGACGGAACGTTCAGAGCATGTCTCACGTACATGCAAAGGACGAAAATAAAGTTCGAGGACGTCTTCAAGAAATTGGATAAGTCCTTTAAATTAACGGATTGGAAAGCAGAAACCGATGACATATCAGACGCCAACGTCATCGAGAGTACATTCATCAAGATCTGGAGTGTTTACAAGGAAAACAAAAGCTGGAAGACACAATTGCTGCAAACAGCTCTGAAGAGTCACGGCATAAGTAAAAACTGGTGGATTCTCAAGGTCACAAAAACTGTAAAAGAAACACAAAGTACAGATCACTATCTATGCTACAAAGATGACATTGAAATCATAGATTCAATGGACCAACAATACACGATTAAAGACAAAGACAACACGGAAACCGCAGTAGCCTTGGAACTCTTGAAATTCGACGAAACCAACCAAGACCACGTAGATTTGGTACTGAAGACTGTATTTGCCACTACGATTCTCTCGTGTGCGATACTGCACGTGCAAGAAGGAAATGACCCCATCAAAATTATACCCCACGAAACGTTTAAAATATCAAAAAGTGCAATGGACACCTGCTACTATCAGGTGTACAAACAAGACGAACACTACGAGCATTCAATATCCGCTCAAAGAATACACAACCTCGGATATGACCACTTACAAGAGAAGGGTGTTCCACTCGAACGTATACTTGGTATTTTTTGGATGCTCGGTGCAAAAACCACATTTGTAGCACACAACGCCCCGATAGACCAACGATACCTCATCAACAATGTGGAAAGGGTTTTAAATTACTACCAGTATAAATCGGTCATATATCACGAAAACAAGGATTATCTTGACAGTATATCAACATTCCAAAAATTACTCACAAGAATAAAAAAACCATGGATCTGCACCTTGACAGCGGCCCGCAAAGCATACCAGAAAGCAATACCGTACTACGCGGATGCCGCAGAAGAAGCCAAAAACGAACTTGAGGACTACACGTTACCAAACCTGTACGAGTACATCACGAAGACGAGCATGCCGAAAAGACACGACGCACAGATGGACGTGTATGCCTGCGCAACAATCTACTATGACACGTGCAATCCAAAACCAAAGGACATCAAGCCATTGAAAGAACTCATTTCAAAAATCGCTTCCGATCAGATTGTGTGCGTCAAACCGATAGACTTTTGGAGGTATGCGCTTCTTAAAAAATACAAAAATTACTTGAATAATCCACAAACAAATGAAGCGAAGTCATGGATTGACAACGCCAGGACTTCAAAACAAATACCACACGACAGTTTCACAAGGATGACCAACGAATGGTCCTGGTGCCTCAAATACGACGGGTTCTACGTCCGACTGAAACTCGACTCCACGAAAACATGGAAAATTTACAGCAGGAACGGCATTGAATACAACCCCCCGACTTCATTCCTGAAACACCTGACCACAGATTTCCCGAAGGGCGTGGAAATCGAAGCGGAGTTGGTATACGACACAGATCAGAGGTGCCCAGAAGTCGATCGAGCAGACGAGAAGCAACGCATCGTCAAGCGCACGAAAGACTTCGATAAGCTCCACGTTTCCGCGTTGAGGTCCAAAAAAGACATGAGCGCATGGAATGGATTGAGGCTTGTTTTGTTTTCTTTCGTCTGGCAGAACGAAACGTTTCAGGAAAGCTTCAAAATGGGCGCGCAAAGGATAGAAAAGTCACAAGATAGCCACCCCCACATCACGGTTTGTAGGTACAAGAAAGTCGATTCTACCGCAGATGTCATCGAAATCTTCAAAAGTGTCGTGCAAATGGGCTTGGAGGGCATCATAGTACGCGAGAATACAGCAAAGTACTCGAAAGAACCCGTCTCAAGCGACGCCACATCTACCATATTCAAGATGAAACCAAAAATCGTGACACCCCAAGAACAAAAGTTCAAATTCAAGGCGGTAGTGAAAAAGGCAAGGGAGGGTGGCGTCAGAGCAGAGGTGGAATACGAAGTACCAAATTTTCAAAATGAACAACGCAATTGTACGTTTACAGATTCCCGAGACCCTGGAGCCTTGGACCAAAATAGCTTTTACTCCAAACGCCTCAAGTGGCACGAACAAGCACCGTCGAAAATGAACGTGTGGGACTTGAATAACTTGGGGATGAGACATGCTTGTTTTGCCACAGACCTGGACCTCACCTTTCAGGTACAACCAAAGACACAACCAGACAAAGAAGAAACAGTCAAACAAATGATGATTCAAACACAGCCGTTCAGCTTCATCGTCGAGACTGTATATCTCTTCCTGGACATGTTCGTGTATGAACCGTCTGTAATGGAAGAAGGAATGGTCGTCATGGGACAAAAAACAATGATAAAAATCGGAAACGAGCATGTACTCGACATTGGCATACTGAAACTTTCAGGCAAAACAGGCGAAGTAGTCAAAGCACAAACATATATCCACAAAAAGTACATCCGAAGTCACATACAAGAGAAAAAAGAAGAATTGGGTCCCACAGAAAAACTGTTCGAAACATTGATGCAGTTGCTACAACACATTCCATACGATAACAAGAAATTCGTATTCGTTGTGAATAACCAGCATATACTAAAGGATTTCAAATCGCTAGGAAAAAAAAATCATAGATTTAAAAGATATCGAACTGCGGAAATTGCGTAAGATAGAAACATTTGACTCTGAGGAAGCTGAAAATAAGATCAAAGAATCGATCGCCAAGAAGGAAATCGAAATCGGATTTTTCACAGGCATGATCAACCGATTACAGAAAAACGAAAAGGCTAGAAGACAACAAGTAGAAGTGGTGTTCATGCAACCATACAGACAGGATAAAAAGGGAATTCCTTTCTTGCATGATATGTCAGGTCGAGTAACGTCTAAAGAACAGGATCCAAACTCATTTTGTGCGTTGCTGTCTCGGGACCTACGAGAATCTGAATTCATAACACTGTCCGAACAGCAATTCAATCTTTACTTGGAACTACAGAAGCTATGGAACTTCATCGGTGAACCAGAAAAACGACAGTATGCTGCAAAAATATGCAGGTTAAATCAATTACCAGAACCGTTCGAGGAGAACATAATATATCTCGATTTGGTTTTTGACATGAAATCAATCCTTGGTCTAAAAGTCAACAAGAAAGACGAGAAGAAACACGAGGCTCAAAAAGAGGCAAGACAAGAATTTTACACGAAATTAGACGAATGTGGAGTAAATTACCAACGTCAACTCGCATATCTTTACGAAAAACTAAAAAAATACTCAGAAGACCACAACAAAAACAAACGCATCACACTCCGCGACTTCCAGGACATCTTCAGTCCGGCATATGAAATCGAGAAATCCTGCCCGGATGATCCGGCTACAGGCAAGTTTCCGTATCGAACAGAGCCTGGCAGTACCGGCATCAATCGGTGGCACCGTGCATGGCACATGAGTTACGCGTTCTTCAAGAGCAAGGATTTGAGCGTGGATTGGACCGTTCCGGTCGTTCCCGTACCAGAACAAAACAGTAGCGCCCAACAACAAGATGTGGTCATGCAATCGAGAGATCCCGTGCCGTCACGACCCCGCGAGCAACAACCATCCGCATCAAAATCAAAAGATCCGATGCCTCCACGACCCCGCGAGCAACAACCATCCGCATCAAAATCAAAAGATCCGATGCCTCCACGACCCCCCGAGCAACAACCATCCGCATCAACATCCAGAGATCCTGTGCCGTCAGGTTCATCAAGCTCACCAAAAAAACGCCCGTCGTCATCACATATACAGTCATCGGGAAACACTACTGTAGTAGACCTCACAGAAAGCCCGCCTACGTCTCCGCCACGGAACTCCCGACAACAAAAAGACAAAAATACCATTGTCGTAGATCTGACGGACAGCCCGCCTGCGTCCCCGCCACAAGCATCACAAAAAGACCCAAAGAAACCCCGAGTCGATTTACAAGATGAAAATCCAGATGAAATGCAGACAGACAACGAGCAATCCCCGATATTATCATACACGCCATCCACAAAGAAAGCATATGATGAAATGGAGACAGAAGACGAGCGATCCCCGATATTATCATACAAGCCATCCACAAAGAAAATATCTTATGAAATGGAGACAGACGACGAGGTAGACGAGAAACAAGATGCAACACAAGCACCAGAAGAAGACGAATGGGATGAAATGTATCCACAAGAAGAAGACGAAGGGGATGAAATGTATCCACTAGAAGAAGACGAAGGGGAGGAAATGTATCCACCAGAAGAAGACGAGGCAGACGAGAAAGCAGATGCGTCAAAAGAACCAGAAGAAGAAGAACGGGATCTGTCACGCACATGGGCTTGGTTAAAGGACCAAATGAAAGCCGACGCCGAAGTCAAGAGAAAAAAACTCAGAGACGAGAAGTACAAAGACAGACCCCCAACTGTCGAAGAATACGTACAAGATTTAGAAGAAGATGAACAATGGGAACAGGAAAAGAATAAGCAATCACAAAAATTGCACATCTGCGCCTTACTACATCAGTTGAAAATCTTCGCCACGGAATGAGTGCAGCAATCAACGTGCTGTATATAAAAGACAGGCAGCATCACAACATCTCTTACAGAAATGGTTTCCCCCCTCGTGGTCGTGATGGGGGTGGGTTTTGTTGGGTTTCTTCACAGCCTTTACACAAACGAGACCCCGAACACAGTCCAGCCGAAGCCCGAGCCGAAGCCCGCCGTGCTGGACTCCGGCAAAGCGCCTCCGACCAAGAAGCGCAAGGCCAGAGACGAGGACCACACCAAAAAAAGACGCAGGACCAGGGACTTGGTCCACGCGAAAAACTTCGACTCTTCGTCCGACGAAGAAGAAGAAGACCCTCCCAAAGAAGAACCGGTTGCGAAGGCACCGGGGATGGTCAAGAAGATCATCGACACCGCCAAGTGTGACGAGTTCGTGAAGATCAGCGACAAGATCTACTTCTACCGTGTCAGAGCCGATGGCAAGTGCCTCTTCAGGGCGATCGTGGCTGCCTTGCATTTCTTGATATCAGCTGAAAAATTGGAGCAGGAAACAAAGAAGGCCGACAACTTGCGCAAGAACATCGTCACCTTCATGCTTAACAACCCGGAGAAGTTCGAAAACGCCATTGCAGATGCCGAGTCTTTGGAGAAGTACTGCGAAGACATGATCAAGCCCAATGAATGGGGATCATTTTCTGAGGTGTTCGCTATTCATGTCATGACAGGCATGCAAGTCGACATGTACCATCTCGAAAACGATTCGTTGACGATCTTTCAGTCCTTCAGTAATCATTGCAAGGCTGGCGTCGATGACGTCATCAGGCTTTTCTACAACGGCAAGGACCACTGGAACATGCTGTACTTCGCTGCGTAGACAGTTTGTTTGAAGATAGACATTTATCGATACAATAAACTGTGTTTTCCCATTATTTCTCCATAACACACACGTGTCTCGATGTAGTATATAAACGTATCTGTCCACACACGCCATGTCTGTCCAAACGCATGCTGACATGCACGCCCGTCTAAAGTCCAGTTTCAAGCACATACGAAACATCATCAGACGCTGCAAAAAACTGCCCCTCCACGACCCGGAGATCCAGAGCTTCATACGCACCATCGGCCTCGGGACACAGTTTGACCGATCCACGCACACTCAAACACTCGCGGGGCCTCTGTACACGTCTTATCTCAAGGCGCAGCAGCCAAACGATGCACAGTACTCACACCTCATCGACGTATGCAAGACGCTCTGGTCATACACCAGCCACGGCCTGCCCCTCCGTCCGGCATGCACCCTCTTCACCTCAAAATACGTGCGCTACTTCGCTGCATACAGAACAATCGAAAGTGAGCTCCAGCAATTCATCGAGACGTACCCACTCCCCCATAACATTCAAGACGAACCGCGTGTGCTTGTCTTCGTCATACGTAAGAACAAAGAATTGCTCAGTCAACTACAACAGTTTTGTAAATAAAAAACTTTATTGATCAAAACAAGACAAATGATACATATATATTCACGTCTTGTCAGTCACCGGCTTCTTCTTGTGGCTCAACACAGCATCATAAAACACGCTGGGTGTGATGTTTTTCCACAACTCATCAAACTTCTTCTTGCGCTCCGCCTCGGCGAGCTTCTTCTTCTCCTCCGCTTCTTTCGCGGCTTTGGCCTGGCGAAGCTTGTACGCCCTGTTGACGGCGACAATCTTATCGGCGAGACCCTTCTCCATGGCCTTGAAGTCATGGTCAGGCAAAGTTTCCTTGGGCACGACGGCAACCTTCTTCGCAAAAGGCCTGTAATGGTTCACCGTCGGCTTATACAGAAAGTGCGGGTTGATGCCCTTGAGATCATCCTTTTCGGTCTCAAGCTCGATGCAAGCCTTCGGAGCCTCTGCCTTCACAGCGGGCTTCGTGGAGGCTGCAGTGCGCATCTTCAACTTCTTCTGCATATTCAAAAGATGCCAGTACCAGCACTCGTCGTATATATAAAATCTAAATATTGTCACTGACAGATCTTGAACCCTCATAAACTCAGATATCACCAGACACAGCAGCCCCCCTCTCCAAGACTCGCCGGAGCTCCCGAGCCGCCTGGATCGCCGATTTGAGAGCCTTGTTCGGTATGAGCACTTTACTCGTCACAATCTCATTCGTCAGCGGGTCCCTGTCCGTCTTCTGGAACCACGCCTCAATGCTCGCGCGCTCATACGATGATCCGTCGGCAGTCATGACGGGGTCCTCCATGATTTCAAGCGATATCGGGCACAAGAAATGCTCAAAGTACGAATCCATTTCCGATTCCTGCGAATCAGGAGAGAGAGACAAGACCGGAGAGATCAAGACAGGAGAGCACGAGAGAGAGGGAGACGAAACAGCAATCGGAGATACGGGGCCAGGAGACAGACGCAGCGGCAGCAACGATGTAGCGAGCGTCTCGGATTCCGAAAAGGTCTTGGCGACCGCGCTCTGCTTCTGTTCCCGGAAAAAAACCTCCACCACCCTCCCTCCTTCTTGTTTCTTCTCCTTTGCCTGTTTCGTCTTGATCGCCTTTTTCTTGGTTTTCTTCGAGACATTCTCCGCCGCCCGTTTCTTGTCCGCTTCCTCTTCCTCCAGAAGCTCCTGCATGGCTTTCTCGGAATCCTCCTTCTTGCGTATGTACTCCATCGCAGCAAGGCTCTTCAGGCACTGGAACGCGTGCTCGGCCTTCTTTTTCGAAACCCCGCCCGCCGCAGGCCCGGCCTCTGCGTCTGCGTTTACGTCCGGCACGTTCTTCGTCTCCTCATTGACCTCCTGCGTATTCTTGTCAGGCATGTACAGCTCAGGCGCACCGCCATGTACCGGCCGGAAGAAGATCTTGTCCTTCTCCGTGTACGGACCCTTCAGCGCCGCAATATTGAAATTCACAGTCACGCTCTGCGCGTCGTACATGTCTGCCTCCTCCCCCCTCTTCAACTTTCTCAGAACAGAAGCAACATGGCGTCTCGTGCTCGCGATCTGCAGATGGTTGTCGCTGATCAGGAGACAGCGGTGCAGCATCTGCAGGGCGCTTTCGAGCGCTTCGAGCGCATCCGAAAGCTTACCGTCGTTCTCCAGTCTCACAGCCTGCAACTTCAGAATCGTGAACATGGCGCTGTGCGTGTCGCTGAGCACCAGATTGTCGCCGTCCGCAGCCACAAAATCCTCCAAGAGCGGATCCTCGAGGCCCGTCAGCGTCTGCAAACGGATCATGAGATACATATACGCCTTCTTGTAATCGCACAGCAGTTGCATGATGCACGCCATGTCGTCCAACACGTCCGCCGCCTTGTCCGCGTGAATCATTTCCACACTACCGTGTTGGAAATTGATCGCCTGCAACACATGCACGGCATGCTCGAGCTGGTAAAACGCCTTCATGTACTGCTTCTCCCAGCACAGCTTCTTCGCCAAGTCCCGCAGCATCACAAAGTTCGAGTACGTCGCGGGAATGCCGCGCACGTCTTTCACGTTCTCTATGTTCGTCTTGGCCGCCTTCTTCGACGTCTTCTTCTTTTCTGTACCATTCTGTAAACCCAGCAGCTTCCTCGCCAGTTTCTCGATCTCGACCTTGTTCTCGTCTGCCCCTCCAATGTGTGCGCCGCTCGGAAGGTACAGCGTGGGTACACCACCAGGCCTCGGCCGGAAGAAGATCTTCTTGAAGTTGTAGTATGGACGATTCTCCAGCGCGTTGTCCTCCATGTTGTTGCTCAGAATCAACAGAGCGTCGTACTGGTCCGCATCCTGAGTCCTCTTCATGTCCCGGAAAACAGAGGCCAGATTGCGCCGCACGTTCGCGACCTGCACATGGTTTTGCGAAAACAGCGAGCAGTTGCGCAGAAAGTCATACGTCGAGTTCAGACACGCGAGTGCCATGCTGAACTTGCCCTCCCGCTGCATCTCAGCCCCATTTTCAATGCACAGTGCGGCCATCGCGCTGTATGCGTCCCGCAGCACCAGAATTTCGTCCCCGTCAGCGTCCAGATGCTTTGGGTCCACAAAACACTCCAGCGGGCATTCCTGGCTCGTCAGCGTCTGCAGCCGAAGGTTTTGGTACTTGCAGGCGTCGCCATTCCTCCCCAGCAGTTGCGACAGGCAGCACATGTCGTCTGTAATGTCGGCAGCCTCGCCCAGGTACGTCATTTCGCCACCCATGTCCCTGGCGTTCAGCGCACTCAGAATGTAACCGGCATGTTCCAGCTGCGTGAAGCCTCGATCCAGTTGCTTGTCCCAGCAAAGCCGCGTCGCTAGTTCCCTCAGCATGGAAAAGTTCTCGTACGATGCAGGAAGGCGCGACAGTACACGCGCCATCTCTCTCCGTGTGCGTGCTACCTCGAAACACAAACAAAAGCAAAAATCCTCAGTGATCTATTTTCGTTCAAAAAAGGTTTAAAAAAAAAAATGCGGGAAATGCATTTTTTGGTCACGTACCTTTTCAAAAAAAAATCTGAAAAAATGCATTTTTTGGTCACGTACATTTTCTGGTACGTACCAAAGTACGTAATTTTTACCCGAAAATAGAAACCCCAAAATTTCATCCTCTGATTTTTTTGAGTTGGTTTGATTCTGGACCCACAGTGCATGGCACGAGTGAAGTCCACTACTCGCAGATCACAAGGCCCGCCCAAACCAAGAGTTGTTGTATCAAGACAACCAGTCATCGTCTCTTCCGATCCCAGCGACACAGACAACGAACCACAACAACAGCACAACATGTCCTCGAAGCGCCAAGCCTCCCCTGACGTTAACCTCACACTCAAAAAAGCCCGCACGACATCCTCGTCTTCGCCGACCAATGCGGCTGGCCCAGGTCCGTCGTCCATGCAGGCGCCGGTTGCAGCCGCAGCACCTTCCCTTGCCCGCCCGGCTGCCCTCGGCCCGCCTGCCCATGTCCAGGCACATTCGTCCCCCACGCATCGCCACTTCATGCAAATCTTCATACTCGATGTTCCCTGGGACCCACACGGAGACAAGGAGGCCTGGATGTTGATGGATCGCGACCACTGCCACATCAGGCTCGAAACCCAGGCTGGAATCAACTTCATGTTTTACGGCGACAGTTTCAAGGTCATTCCCTACGGCCCAAAAATGACCAGCATCGCTGATTCCGACAACTGCACGTACGACATAGCGCCGGGATACAGTGTCATGTGGCAGTACAATCGCATGTTCCACCACCAATACAATGAGATGAGAAGGGCGTTCATGGTCGTCAAGCTGCCCATATCCAATCCAAACCCGCCCCCGTTCACCAAGCACGATTCTGATACAGTCGACATAGCCGTGCGCAACATGTTCAGGACTATAGGCCCCCCCGACCTCACCATGCCGTGTTGGTTTCCCAGGTCCCAGGCCGAGAGAGAGCGCGACTACTGGAAGGCGCTCTACGAGTCCAAGAAGCGCGGACACCAGCAGTGTCTCCGAGACTACGATCTCCTCGACGCGAAGCTCATCGCCTCCGAGGCCAAACTGCACATCCAGACTGTCGCGCTCAAGAGCATCGAAAAAGCCGTGGAGTGTGCCATCTGCCTCCAGCGCTTCTCCTCCACGGGACACTGCATGATGGCCAGCTGCGGCCATCCCATCCACACACTCTGCCACAAGAAGCTCGAAGACGACAAGAAGGCAGACACTTGCGTGACGTGCCAGGGTCACGTGCGCTTCTGGCAGAGATTCCACGGCTTCACCGCCATCTCCGACAGCATCGCCAAGGCTCAAGAGGCCTTGAATGCTGACTAGTTAATTCTCGAAACTATTTCTTTCAAGCATGAAAAACGTAGATTCATGTTACACACTTTATTCAATAAAGTCAAAACATACGATTCGACATTTGCATGTCATCAGGGGGACACGACTTGAAACGTGACCAAAGTGACTCCCACAAACTCGTCATCTGGAATAGGCTCCGCGCGGAAAACTACTTTAGAGGTCTTTGCCACAGTCGTCAGCACAGTGGGGTTGCACATTTCGAGATGTCCAACCATGAGATGTCTTAAATATAATCGCTGACATATTGACACTCACATATTCTTTTCTAATTCCTCTAAGAGATCCGATAGATTCGTCTTTGTTGTCGAAGTCTTACGGTTGTTTCCCGAAGTCCTGGGGCTATATGGATAGTTTCCCCCTTCAAACCGTTTTGTACCAGTTTTTTTTGATGCAGGCTTTGGTTTGTCTGTCGTCTTACTTTTTGCTTTTTCCCATTCGCCACCGTCTGAATCGGTATTGTCAGTGTCCTCTATCTTTTTCTTGACTTCCGGAGCGTAGGTTCTACGTCTATTTCCTGATGCAGGGCCGTTCGCTTCTGGATACTCATCTTTTTTCCTTCTAAATTTATCTGGCTTTTTATCTTGTATCTCACGTGCTGCATTTCTGGACTCCACTGTTGACTTTGGCAACTGTGGTAAAGATCCATCTCTTTCCTCTCTGAGAATCAGCACAGTTTCATCTTTTTTTCCTCCTTTCTCGGTACATTTTATATCTTCTCTCGCTCCCCACGCCAGCAACAACTCTTCAACCTCTTTCAACCTCTTTCTTCTTACCTCTTCAACCTCTTTCTTCTTAAAATATACCGCCAGATGCAACGGCGTGTAGCCTTTTTTTTTCCTCTGGAAATTGATCAATTCAGAGCCCCTGGGTAGATATTCAGTCAGGATCAGGTACACCAGAGCAGTACATCCGTTTTGTGCAGCACAGTGCAGAATGGGATTGCCAGCAGGCCAGCGACCTGTATTCCACGCCGGGTTGCTACCGAGGTAATAACACCCATCCTTCTCCTGTAGATATGGCCTGAAAAAATTCCGCAGAACATCCAAAGTTTTATTATTTTCCAATTTATTTGTCTCAGTAAACGGAAACTGAAAATCAAGCTCCATATCCACAATCCTTCGCACACAACTGTTGTAAAACACGATCGACCAATGCCGTGTGTTCAAAAACTTGTCCGGAATTGCCGATCCTGGATCCACGTACCCGAGCATGTATTGTAACGCATTGTCTATTTTACAATTTTTCAGTGCTACTTTTGCGAGTTTTTGCAGTGTTTCCTCTTCCTCCTCAAAGGAAAATTTGTGCTTTATGCTCAACGAGTCGTTGCTTGATAGATCATTACGATCATACACAGACAACAGGCGCTGGACAAGGGCTGCATACTTTTCTTTATTTTCCGTTACCATGTATTGGTCCAACCAGTCACCAACAATACTCTTGTCGCGTCTTATCAGCAGGAGAAGTCGCAGGTGCATCAGAATATCAGGTCGTTCTATAAACAGCGGACATTTGGCGTTGCATCCGAAGTTGCTGTAATTGCGCATGTACCCCTGCCGCAAGTGTACGTCTTTCGCGTATTCTTGCATCAGCTTGTCCATGACCGCCGTGTCCTTTTTCACCAGAAGACTCGCGACCAGGGAACTCATGTCGTCAGTCACTGCAAGTCCTCCAACTTTCAAATTTTTCAGCATCTCAACTGAACCTCGAATTTCCACGCATTTGTCCGACTTCAAAAACGTTTCCTTTCTGGATCCTTTATCTTTGAACCACTCCCAAAAGAGCTGGTTCGCGAGGTCTTCGTCCGACAGCGACAATCCATGCGCCCGGCCACCGTGATATGTACCGACCAAGCATTCCAGTTGCTCCTGCACAGGCGCGCTTCCCGTGCATTTTTGATAGCAAGTTTCGTACAGCGATTTGATGTACTTCTGCAGCTTTTCCTCGTTGCCCCCTTTGTTATGATTGTATGCTGCTAGCTTGTTGTCGAATTCTTGCAAATTGACAGACACGTCTTTGGCTTCATCAGCGTCATCATCCTCTCCGTCATCTTGCATCTCCTCATCTCCATCTGCTTCATCTCTTTTGTCCGACTCCGCACTCCAAAGAAGATTTTCAGACTCGGGTTCATTGAACTCTTTTGTCAAGACGCTTTTGCTCATGTCTATACCACCACCGCCCCCGATTTCAACTTCGTCTTTGACAATATAAATTTCCCTCATCTCAGTAGAATTCGGCGGTGTCTTTAATTGTACAAAACGTGGCAGATTGTCTAAAATGTACATTAGGTCCTTCAAATCATACGGATAGAAGTACGGCGCTCGGAATTTGGTAGACATCGCGTCCAGGTTCACCGTGTTCCGTACGATGCGCTGGTACTTCTGGTCGTGTTTGATGATTTTCTCCACCAACTCTGCCTTTTCCTTTGCATCTTTCGCGACATCTCCCAATAATGTAAGTAGTTTATTCTTTATATTCTCCTTTTCACACACATAATAAGCCGCAAGCACGTCCCTCATCACCGCCCGAGGCGCATTCGTCATGTCGTAGTTGATCGGCGTCCGTATGTCTGAAATGACAATGTAGCGTATGCTCGGGTCTGCTTCCTGTGCCGCATTAAAATCTTTCATCTCCTTATACGAAAACAAACACTGCAAATGTTTATAGTTATCATGTCTCCCAGAAAATGTCATCGGCCTCGGATCCACAAACCACCAAAAATCAATCAACTCTTTCGGAAACATCGTCATCAGCTTCTCCACGTGCTGCAGGATCTGTCCCTTCTGCGTAGATTCCGTCACGCCGGAAGACGCTCCGAGGTATATCACCTGAAATTTCACCTTCTCCGACTTTCCCGGCGAGATCTTATACTTCTCAAATAAGTACACCAAAAGAGGACTCAAAAACTCCACCTCTGCTTTCAACAACTTATCGCCGCCGTCATTATCATAACCATGCACTTTATGCCCGGGTTCGTACGTTACATCCGTCTTGTTATTCAACTCCTGTTCGTACAGAACAACACCGTCCCATTCCGGTCTATCCTTCCGGTCATGCATGAGATCCCCCACCATTTTCGCGTACTCCTCCCACGTAAGCGCGTCTCGCGATTCGTCTTTCAAGGTCCGCAACAACGCTGGATTCACTACTGGCGCTGCGACCCTCTTACTCATGTCACATACCTTCTTGTCGTTTATATTAATTTGAACACTGATCATGAAGGTATTGTTACAAAACTATCAAAATAATTTTCGTGATTCTATGAGTCATACAATTCTGTCATATTCTTATAAAAGAGTCGTATATTTCCTATATCGACATTTCCTTATGGACAAGTTCGTGTACCATCGGCTTTCGAGCAACACGTACTATTACGTGAAAAATGGCAAACAGGTGTTCAATATGACCGAGCATGAGGAGTTCAAACTGCAAAAGTGGGAATTGACGAATTGTGTCAACAACGAGCGGTTGTCTACCGAGTACAAACAATGGGCAAAAGTGAATGACGTGCCTTACTACAACTCCTACGAATGGGATACTCTTACTGTGCACACTGAATGCCTAGATATCAGATTCAAAAAGGAGGACGTGACTCTCCCGACGGAGTACATCCGTGAAGGACTCTTTAAAAACATTATTCATCACATCCACCCATTCCCATCTTCTGAGATGAAGACAACCATGACCGAGTATGACCTTGACATGATTACTGCAACCGCCGGTCTCTATGAGATCCATGGTCTTGGTCTCAATGAGCCACCCAAGGAGAACAAGTACTTCCAGTTCCTCAGGAGTGGGGGTGCCTATCTCCAGATTTATGAGGACCAGCTCCATAGCATGATGCAGGAACTCTACACACACCTCGAAGAATGGCTTCGCAAAGACAAAATTGCGACGCAGGGACTGAACTGGTTGACCATGCCACACATCCAGAGCATTCATCAGGAGCAAGTTGCTCACTGCCTCAAATGGATGAGGGAGGTCTTTTTCAAATAGAATTGGAGTACCAACCGCCCATCCAACGGCCCATTGTCAGTGTACATGACGTAAGTGATATTCATGCATTTGACATCAGCAACGGCATAAACCCTTATACCAAGGACTCCAAACCTGAAGTTTATAAAATTGTGTATTTGATTTTATTGAATAAATTTCAGAGTATTTTTGAAGTGTTGAGAAATAATGAAAGTTGTTTGGGACAGTGTTATTATATTCCATTATTTAAGTCACAACCGATACACCCATGTCCACATGCACTGACTCTAAACTAGCGCAATTACTCATCATCGTAGAAATGCGCAAGACCCAGCCGGTGCAGTACTCGATGTGAACTTTCACACATATACATACATAATGGACCCATGCTTCCAAAAATTCATATAAAAGACATTCGTCAACGCATGTATCTCAGACATGAACTATGTATACGCAGTTGCTGTACTTGACACTGAAGGGAAATACCTTGGATCAAGGTTTATGCATTACAACACGTCGATTATGACCCATTTTCCTTCCAACTGGACTCTCAAATTTGAGGGCCGGACGATCATATCGGGAGACACGCCCTCTGACTTGTACATGCCCAAAAACGACACGAGTTACACTGTCTTGGTGAATCCTGATTCTTCCGAGATCGATATCGAACTCGAGGAAAGCTATCACAAGGAATACCGTCAGAGGAGTGGCCTTGGGTACTGGCTCTGCCGCCTATCGGACAGTACGGGTGCCGATTGGATGTCTAATTCCAGTGTGGAGGACCAGGAAAATGATGTTGAGTGATTTGTATCGATGCTTACATACATGACAAGTTTAGTGATATATTATATTCTTTATTCAATAAAGTTCAACTAAACTGTATGTACAACTCGAATTAACAAGGTCAAGTTATCCTGTAATATTTAAGTGCGAGAAGACACACTTATGTCCACATGCGCTGACTCTAAACTAGCGCAATTACTCATCATCGTAGAAATGCGCAAGACTCAGCCGGTGCAGTACTCCGTCCAGAAGCCCCAGACCCTATGGGACGGTGGCGACCGGGTCGAGGAGCTCTCCCGCAGGTTCTACGTCACGCTCCGGCACTTCAGCGGGGAGATCATCGGCCAGCACGTCGGCCTGGTCGGCCCTGTCGAGAAGCTAGAAAACGGAAGAGGTGAGAGGCGCACGTATAGAATTCCTGTTGGTACACAACAAGGAGAGCACCTCTGCGTCTACGTCTACAACCCCGCCGTGTGCGAGAACGGGACGCTGCCTATTGAAATCAGCACCGTCGATATAAACTCCACTGAAACAACAAGACG
>Ga0114975_10000231_pt1 | contig 42090 bp, 53 predicted proteins | sample S_130626_EF_Meta_FD_87031 | JGI IMG/M metagenome (GOLD analysis project Ga0114975, IMG submission 87031) | Freshwater microbial communities from Lake Simoncouche, Canada to study carbon cycling - S_130626_EF_MetaG | ecosystem: Environmental > Aquatic > Freshwater > Lake | place: Lake...
CACTTAGAGGCGGGTGACGTAGATAGAAGTAAGTACGAGAAACTCGCCAAAACGGGTAAAGTTGCCCGTTTTTGATCTAAGAAATTAACAATGGAGCGAGCACTTGACGAAACCCGTCAGGCGACGGATCTCGCCAAATTCATAGAACTCTCAAACAAAGATCCGCGAGCCGAATTTGAGGCCAAGGTTCTCGCAGGACGTATCCAGACGCGGGATGTAGCGGCTCGCATCGTCGCAGCCATCAAGGCGATTGCTCCTGAAATGGTTGAGGAGCATCGCCTCACCGTCATCTATCCAGATAATATCCGAGTACATGTATTGGGCGTCACCCACATCCACAAGGTCTGTGTCGCAAAATCGTTCAAGAATCTTCCGCTGGACGTGGAGCGGAAAACAAGATACTTTGAGAGTGGGGAGAAAGATACGATTGACGTCCCCGACTTCTTCTGCCGCTTCACCCTGAAGTCCGAGAAACATCTGAAGAAAGACTTTAACGGCGACCCTGATGATCCCAAGGCCCAGATCCGCATGATTCATCGCCAGTCGTATGCCGTCCCAGGCGGAGAGTTCCGTATTGATATGTCTATGGTGAAGACGAAGGCGTCGGTGAAGGACGGGATTCGCGATGTCTTGAAGAACCAGCCATTCTACGAATTGGAGGTGGAGTACACTCCTCGCAAGGAACCTCGTCCGCCCAAGGAGATCATGCGATCGCTGTACACGATTCTGGAGGCCCTGGTGGGAGCGTACCAGGAGACAAACCATATTCTGCCGCTGTCGGACCTGCAGCGGTATGCGGCGGAGTTCAAGGCGTCGTCCAATATGTTCTACAATCCCATCACGCTGGAGCGGAGGCACATTGTCGCAGATCGCCCGAACAACATTCTGAAAGGGTACACGGTGACCAACAAGGCAGACGGTCAGCGGTGTGGGTTGTATGTGACGCGGGACAAGCGTCTTCTGCGAGTGAACCCAAACGGGCAAGTGGTGTTCACGGGCATCACGGCACGAGGCGATACGCACATGAACGACTTCTTTGATGGGGAGTACTTGCCGTCACACAATCTGTTCTGTATCTTCGATGTGTACCGTTACAAGGGTCGGGATGTGAAGTCCCTACCCTTATTCACGACGGACGAGGATGTGAAAAAGAATCCAGGGTCGTCCCGGCTGGGTACGGCGATGCAGTTTATTCGGGATATTCCGGAGGATTTCGTGAAGGAGTCGGAGTCGTCGTTGCGAATTGATACAAAAATGTTCCTGGCGGGAGACGGAGCGGCGATGGAGGAGGCGATTCGGCGGGTTCTGGATACGCAGTTTGAGTACGAGACAGATGGTCTGATCTTTACTCCCCGGACTTCTCCGGTGGCTCCTCCGTCCGATGTGAAGGGTAAGGTGTGGATGCGAGTGTATAAGTGGAAGCCGCCCCATCAGAATTCCATTGACTTCCTGGTGAAGTTTGAGGAGGCAGCAGCATACGATGTGGGTCGGAAGCAGATGGTGAAGAAGGGGTCGCTGTATGTAGGACGGACACCGGGCGTGGATATTCTATATCCGTGCGAGACGTTGACGGGGGAGTACGTTCCTCCGAAGCTGCCGCAGGAGTTCCTGAAGCTAGGAGAATCGGGAAGCCGTGTTCCTTCGGTGTTCCAGCCGGCTGCCCCACGTGATCCGGATGCCTACATCATCAAGGTCCCGCTGAACGACAAGAATATGCCGATGGACCAGGCGGGAGACAAGGTGGATGATAATACGATTGTGGAGTGTGCGTACGATACCGATAAGCGTGAATGGACGGTCATGCGGACACGGTACGACAAGACGTATCGGTACCGAGTGCTGGGACAGGCCGAGTACGGCAACGATATCAATGTCGCCGACTCTATCTGGACATCCATTCATGTTCCGATCACAGAGGTGATGCTGAAGTCGCTGGTGAGCAGTCCGCCAGACGATACGTTTGAGGATGATATGTACTACCGCGACGACGTGGATTCGCGGGACCGTATTCTGAAGAACGTGTATGGGTTCCACAATCGGATTAAGGAGGACCAGTACAATTCGTACGTGGTGGCGGGGAATACGCTACTGGAGCTGGCGGTAGGGAGGGGTGGAGATATGCACAAGTGGCGGCGATCGAAACCGTCAAAGGTTCTGGGTCTGGACATCTCACTGAACAACCTCTCCATGCCTCGGCAGGGGGCGTGTGTGCGGTACTTGCAGGAGAAGAAGCGGTCCAATGAGTACATGCCGAAAGTTCTGTACGCCCAAGGGGATATGACGAAGTCGTTTGAGGAGCAGGAGTCCAAGTACTTGCAGATCGTGTTTGGAAACGAACCGGCCACGACGCCGTACCTTGCTGAGTTCCGGAATATCCAGGATTGGGATCTAGTGGCGTGTCAGTTTGCCCTCCACTATGCGTGTGAATCGGAGGAAACATTCAAAACATTTGTGGGAAATCTGAAGCATTGTAAGAGTGTGTTCTTCGGGACATGTCTGGATGGAAAGGCGGTGTACACCCTTCTAGCGGGGAAGGAGCGTCACACATTCCGGTCGCAGGGGAAGACGTTCGCGGAGATCACGAAGAAGTATACGGATGAGGGAGAGTGGAAGGACGAGTTTGGGCAGCAGGTGGATGTTCTGCTGGAATCTATTGTGAAGCCGACACCGGAGTTCCTGGTTCCGTTTGAGAGTGTGATCCGGATCATGGAGAATGCCGGGTTTGAGCCGATTGATAGCAAGATGTTCGGAGACATCTATACCACCCAGAACCGCGTTGTTCTAGAACAGGCAGAACAGGATTTCAGTTTCCTGTACCGGACATTCGCCTTCAAGCGTGTATCGGCAGCAAAGACGGAGGAAGAACTCGCCAAGAAGGATGAGGTCGTAGAGGAAGAGGTGTCCGAGGAGAAGGAGAAGGAGAAGGAGAAGGAGGAGGAGGTCAAGGCACCGGTTGCGACGGCACGGAAGCGAAAAATCTCTGCGAAGGAGCCAATTACAGCTCTGCCCGATATCCTGTTCTTCTTCTCGAAGGAGCCTGAGAACAAGGAACTATCAAACTTCTACGAGACTAACTTCAAGATTGATGGAGTGGAATACAAGTCGGCCGAGCACGCGTTTGAGGCGATTAAGGCGAAGACGTTCGGTGACGACGAAACGTTCGAGAAGATTCTGAAAGCCAAGTCTGCACAGTCGGCAAAATCGTTTGGAAACAAGGTGAAGGATTTCAAAGAAGAGACGTGGGCGGAGAAGCAGGATGAGGTGATGAAATCGGTGGTGCGTGCGAAGTTCACGCAGAATCTGGAACTGCGCAAGAAACTCTTAGATACGGAGGACAAGCTGCTCGCAAACGCGGACTCGCGCGATAAGTATTGGGGTATTGGAACCTCGGCGAATACGTCAATTGCGAAAGATCCGAAGAAGTGGAAGGGTGAGAACAAGCTGGGAAAGATGCTGGAAGAACTGCGAACACAGATGAAGGCGGAGTAACGAAGCCCGAGGTACGAGTGGAGGAGTAGAGTAAAACGGACTCAAACTGTATTTTTCCATTGGAGATCAACTGACCTCAACACAATGGAAAAGTATATTTATGCTCAACATATCCCCACAACTAATCCTCTCAATACATCTATGCATCATGCAATTATTCTCAAGGGCAACAAGGTCTTGGCGTCCGCATTCAATAAGGTGGGTTCCAGATCAAAGGGGTGTGGGTACTGGGAAAAAACGATTCACGCAGAAGTGAATGTTGTGAAGAGTCTAGGAGATCTCTCTCAGCTCAAGGGTGCTACGCTCATAGTGGTCAGACACGGAATTGATGGAACTCTTAGGTGTTCTAAGCCGTGCAAGAACTGCGAACGTTTCCTGCAAAAATGTATGGATGAGTACGGTCTTCGCAAGGTTATTTATTCTTAGAAATCCGCTTGTAATACTCCTCATACGTCTCCTCCTTCGGAACAGATTCCTGGCGGGTAAGCGGCTCTACCCAGCGTCCATAGAGCTTTTTTCCCACTTCCTTTGAGGCTTCATCCTCGGTAATCTCTCCCTTCTCAACCCGACGCTTCTGGTTGAGCATGTAGAAAAAGGTGGCGTCCAACTTGTCCTCTAGATGAAGGAGGAAGATGGAGGGGTAATTGAAGTGGAGCGTATGGTTCTCAGCAATCAGCGTCTTAATGTACTCGGATGGATTGCTGGTCTTGAGAGCGGCGTGCTTCTTCTTGCTATCATCCATATTGCGAACCATAGCCTGAATCTCGGTCGCGTTATGGAAGATGTCGGAGAAGTTATTCATATCGTGCATCATGGTATTGTTCCCTTTTCTATTCTAGCCTGTAAATAATACGTAAAAATGACCACAGTCAATAACGGGGTCATTATCCCACCCAGGCCCGCCATAACAGAACCAGGAGTCCCTGTACCTATTAAACCTGGATCGGCGATTACAGCGGCCGGACTCGCAAATGCGGAAAAGACAGCGGTGCAGGCTGAAGCTGTCCAGAATCTAGGTGGAAAGGTTGGTGGACGGCGGGGGAAGGTGGCATCGCTTGCTCGGGTTCGTCGTTTAATGTTGCTGGGAGGTAGCAAGATTCCAGCGGGACAGATTGAGGTGAAGCATGTTCCCAACATGGTCTCGTCGGGAAGTGTGAACGCCAAGGCGATGTATGCCGGACTTCTAGAGACTCAGAACCAGTTGGCGGCGGATGCCCAGTTTGATGCACTTGGTCAATCATCTCCTCAGCAGGTGGCTCCTCTCCAGGCTCAGGGTGGACGTCGTCACAAGAAAAAGAAAACCCGAAAACATCATAATGGCCGGGCTAAGCACACAGGTGTACGCAAATCTCGGCGGTCTACTCGCCGGTCTCGTCGCATTCGTTCTCGTCGCGCTTAGTTACTTCCTCTTTTCTAAGCCATTTACCCTAGGTATGTCTACAGTTGTACCACTCGTCTTAATTAATTTGTTTTTAGCAGTGTACCTGATCATCATGATTTATTACAACTCCGAGTTTCAGACGAAGGTGGAGGTATAGATAAGGCATACGTAGTCAAATGAGGTTCAAGAAGTTTGACGAATTCGTCGCAATCTTCCTGAGACTTCAGGGCAGTCAGGTTAATCTTTCCCGTACGGAAGACACACGCAGTCCAGCGTTGAGGAAACACGATTTTCACACAGGGAGAAACATCTGGCTCAAACTCGGCTTGAATACCCTTCTCCTGAAAGTATCGCTGGAGGGCTACTCGGGAGATGTTGAGGGTATCCTTGAAACCCGTTGAGTAATTCATGAGAAGAACCCGGCGTTTAAGATCATCCCACCCGCCTTCCTTGATGCAGGCTGCATGCATATTGGATTTCAGAATTTCAATTGTCGTTGTTTCATACCGGCTATCTAGAACTCCAGTCATATGAAAGACGCCATTATGGAAGATTTTCACAGTGATTTCCTTTTCGGGAAGTTCTCCGCCGGCATTGTTGAGAACAACAACCGTTACCGAATTGTGCCCGAATCCAGAGGTAGTTGCAGCCTTTGGATTCCGACGCTTGATCCGATCACGCTTGGATTCGCCTCTACGCAGAATCCCTCGCTTTTCGATTTTTATGATTCCGTCTTTTAGGGGCATGTTGTTCAACATTTCGTCCGTGTCCAGCTTCATCGGGTACGTGTGGAGAACCACCATCGTGGAGAGTCTCGGATGTACTAGCATTTGCATTTCGGTCAGCAGGGAGTATCTTGTTCTCTCCTATGACCGTAAGTCGGTCGGTTCCGTTTTTCCAGGAATAGGGGAGGAGGAAGGGGTTGCTTACGACTATGGACACCGTGCATCCGCGAAACGCTTTCCTGCACCGAGTATCGTGCTGGGGATTGAGCATAAGGATGGGGTCAACGTAGCCTGCATAAATGAATGCTCCGGGGAAATGGGATTGAACAGTTTCGATCTCACGAACAAGATCGGTTGTAGATGTTTTAGAGAGATCAGTGTACCCTTTTGGAAGATCCAATCTTGCTAAACGGTCACATTCGACAAGATTGAGTCCAGCATAGACCCACAGCATCGTTGTTGTATACTACAGATTAATGCAGTGTAAACAGAAACCGCGACTGATGAATATCGGCCAAAATTTCGTCGCGAATGTTTAGAAGATCAGTATCCTCCTTCTTCAGCAGCTTGGGAAGACGTTTAGTGAGCCAGGCAACCGCGTCGGTAAGGAGTTTGGGAGCCTTGGCGTCGGAAGCATCATAAATCTGGAGTTTACCCAGAGATGCAGTGAATTTTGGGCGTCCGTAGCGGCCCATATACGCTTCTGTGAACTTATCAATATTCGTATCAAGACTGGTCACCAGATCGTCGGTCGCCTTGTGACGGCCGAAGGAAAATGTCTGCCAGTGGTACAGCTTCACTTGATTACGCAGAATCAATAGAACATGAAGTATTTCTGCCGACATTTATATGTTCTTTGTGAAATAAATAAAGATGAACCCGTACCCATCAACTGCAAAAAAGGTCTGGCGTAAGATTCGCAAGACCATTATTATTGATTCCCGTGATCGCCAGGTCACAACCACTTCATCCCCAGGCAATTACACAGTGATCTTTCCGACCGTTTACTCAAATATTTATTCCGTAACCCTGCGGTCCTACGAAGTTCCGTTCACGTACAATCAATTTGCAGCATGCCAAAATAACACATCATTCTCCATGACGTACAATTCATCTGGAGGAACAATAACGTCAACAAGAACAATTACAATTCCGGATGGAAACTATACGATTACCACGCTTCCGTCATTCCTCACTCAGAACATGAATGCGGCATTTGGAACCACTGCAACAAGAGCTCTGAATGCGTACTGGAACCCAACCACCGGTCTGGCGTCTATCTATAGCACAATTTCTGGTGATTCGCTATCTCTCAATTTTTCAGCATCCCAGAACATAAATTGTGGTACGGGGCAGGGGGTTTCATACTCAACTGGATGGGGATTTGGATACTTTCTTGGGTTTTATCAGAGCAATTATACATCGTCCAATACGCCAATTATCACTGCAGGCAATACTCTTTCGGCTCTAACTGTTGCGAATGTAACGGGTAATTTTATCATGAACACGAATCCGGATACGTATATTCTAATGGATATCCCGGGGCTCAACAAGATTGACGAGACGGGGATTGATGGGAAATATGCAGGTCGTATTGATGGCGCCTTTGCTAAGGTTCCGCTCACAAACAATACGGGGGAGTACCTATTCTATCAGGATACGTCAGGACCGTCTCCGCTCAATCAGCGGGTGTACAATCCTCCCATTTCCAAACTGGACCGCATCACGGTGCGTTGGCGCCGTCATGATGGCCGTATAATTGATTTCAACGGTGGCGAGCACTCGTTCACGCTAGAACTAGAGCTCCTGGATAACAACTTTGACGAGTATTCATCATTGGATTTCAGTCGTTAGTAGATTGTGGTGAGAGCACACTGACCAGTCTGGTTGTTTAGTGCGTTTGTCTGAGCTGCGATTACCACCTTGTTAGCATTCTTCTTCAATCCAAAGCGAATACGAGTGCTGAATGGCTGAACCACGTGGTAAGCAGGGCGGCTCTGAGGAGGAGCACACTCAATCTGCTTAGGGAACGTGACGTTATCGTTGAGGAGGGTCGAGCATCCAGCCGACGCGATCTTAAGTTTTGTTTGGTGATTGAAAAAGTCGGAAGAATAAGCGTTACCCGCTATACGAGCAGTGATAGTGGCTGACGTATTGAGAGGGACAGTCCCGCCGCCCTTCATGACAGGGTTAGGTTCACGAGTCACAATTCCTGTGCGAGCGGTTATCATAAATGGATCTAGCTCGCGGGAGGCCAGCTTACGGACACGAGCAGTATACTCCGAACTGTCCTGGAGATTGATGGTGTTCACGGGGGGAGCGTTCAGGGCCTGTTCAATGGCTTTCTTGCGCATAGCAAGGTGTTCATTAGACGAAAAAGGTCGGCGGGCCTGGAAAGTGGGCTGACGAGCAACAGCACTATTATCATGAGGCCAAGGTGTCGGTGATGCGACAGACATATATATTATCTTACTGCTCACAAAAGTTCTACGTGAGTCAGGAAATGACGACGGCAGCACTCGCGGGTCAGACCTAGGGTATCCATGGCCCGACCCTCGGCCGTCTTCGTCGTCGTCTTGGTAAGGTAAGGAATCGTATCGCCCGTCCGCCCATCGGCCTTCTTCCCGTTCTCAACGAGTTCTACATACTTGAGCCATTTGCCCGCGAGAACGTTGTTGCATGTGTAGCAGCGAACATCAATCGGCATCTTTGGTCTATGTCCTTGTCTTCCCTACGCATATTTCTTGTTCCGTTTTAACAAAGAAGGCGAACATGCTGGCTACACCCAAAGATATTCAGGCATCGGTCGTCGTGATTGCTCTCTACGCGTTCACGGCGATCGTGGGAACTCCACGCCTTGTTCTGGACGCACTCGTAGCTCAACCGATGTTTGCCCGCATCGTTTGGCTGTCGGTGATTGTCTATGCTCTCTACTACAAGTTTTACCTCACGGCTGTATTCCTAGTTGTCCTGGGAATCCGTGCGACGTTTGATGCGGATATGTCGTATGCGTTCTCGCACGACGGTATACTCGCCAAGTATGCGGCTCTCCAGAAGAACGATCCCCGCTTTGATGCGACCACGGAGGTTGATCTCAAGATGGCGAACGAGACACTGGCGTACGATCCCGCACGGTGGCTGGATCCTGGTCGCTCGCCCATTCCCCTGCTCCTGTTCCCGCCTACCCCTCAGCAGCTCTCAATGATCGGGAACAACGGTCAGTGAGGAAGGTGGTGCGGGAGGTGTAGGGGGAGAAGGAGGAAAAACAGGGTTCTTCAAGGGGTTGTGAGGAAGATGCCGTTTATAATAGGTTAGAACGGGAGAGGCAGGAGGTTCCGAGATCTGCCGAACAATTCCTGGCGGAGGCTTTGACGACATATTCACGTGTATGTGGTCCAATTCTCCTACAATCTCTGGCTTTTCTAGCGTAACATTGGATTCAACTTTTTCGTTGAAGCGGCGTATAATGTTGGAATGAATGACTGGACACGATTCTTCTAATCGATCCTGTTCTACCCGAATCACCTTTAGAAACTCTTGGGCATTGGTTCGTTGGTCGCGACGCAGAGCCAGTTCATTGGAAATGACGCGATACAGTTTTCCGTAGGCGATGGAGGCAATACGATGACCTTCAGAGCATTGAGGAGCTTTAATCAGTTGGTTGATAGAGGTGAGCACTCCTGTGGAAATCGTAACTATTCCAACAACTATGGTAATGTATGTTTGGGCAGTTGGATTCAGTTGAGTGAGACCGATAGTAGTAGCTCCAGCGAGAGCCGTGAGAGTTACGCTGGGAATGGATAACCAAAAATTCCAACGATCATAGTAAATTTGGGATTGGGTATGCATCCATCGCATGCAATTTGCCTTGTCTCCGATGGACGCCAAAAGAGTTTCGTGAGCGCTGTTCCAGCTATTCGCGATATCGCTGGACGATTCTGAAGTATCTTCTAATTTTTTAAGGGACTCATCCATTATTATTATATAGTTACCACGCAAGTTCTAGTTCCGAGAGACTCCAGAATTCCGAGCGACCACCAGGAAGTTCACGGTGGATAATCAGGGGCAACTTACGCTCCAGAATCTCACGCTCGGCAACCTTCCAAAGCAAACGCGGATCGTCGCGATTGAATTCTTGGATCGGAACCATCGGAGGAGCGCCTTTGGACAGCAGGTCTACGCGCTCACCCAGAAGAGCGGTATACTCATACTTACTAAAGTATGGAAGAGTAATCCGCGGAGTCTCCTGGGCCTTGATAATGTCGTCACGATAGATGAACTTGACCATTTGGTTGGTTGTGTTATTGAAAGAGCAGGACAAATTTCGTATCCATTTTACATACACTGCTTTCCGCCCGCCTTGTATCCGTGGGCCTCGCCGACATACGCACGATCAGCCAATGCAACCTTTGCCGTTGTAGGGGATGTACGCTTGGTATACACCGCCAGGGCATTCAGGCGGCGGTACACAGTAAGGGCACCGTCATGCTTGACTGCCGCATTCAGGGCAATGTGGCGACTGCGGGCGGTCTTGGAAGTTCCATAACCGTAGCGAGACAGGGCGCCTTTCTTCAGGGTTCCAATCCCCTTGCCTGGTCCCTGGTATCCGCGAACGCACGTGGTCGGACGAACTTTCACGGCACCAACACGGGTTAGAGTCTTGCGAGTATGTGCTTTACGCGTATGACGTTTACGTGGGTGAAACCCTTTCTTACAAGTAGCCAGAGCCATGTCTTTACTCAATACTCTGGAAAGAATCTTTGAGAAGGAGATTGGAGAAGCCGAAAATCGGGCGTTTGAAAGGGGGAGAAGGCGTGGATATTATGAGGGAATGTGTATTGCGATGTTCGCAGCTGCGATTGGAAACTTCTTAGTGGTTGCGCCGTTTCTGGGTCAACAGACGCGGGACCTTATCGCAACGAACCTTTCGAAGTGTCTTACCGTGTGGCCACAGGAGTCGTGTAGTGCATACTGCAATAGCCCCACTTTCCTTCGATGACCCTTTACGAGCTTTCAGTGTTTTCCTGACTTTCTTAATACATCCGCAAAACTTCTTGGCGGCCGTTCGCATTGTTCTAGACTGGGAAAAACGGATCGGGGAAACCCGATCGTAAGAGACAGTATATACGACCGAAAATGAACAGTACTCTGACCACTGCACTCCTCATGAATGACTCGGTTTCGCAAGCGTACGTCTACGCCCTACAACACATGAATATGACCAACATTATTGATGGGCTAAAGCAGGCCATCAATAATCCTGGGAAGGAGACGAAGATTGTGCTGTTTGACTACTACCGCACGGCCCAGTACCACAATGACGGGTACTGGCAGCGTCAACAGCTCCAGAACGGGGATTATCTTGACGAGACGTTTCATACGGGTCTATTTGATGTGCTCTACCATATGTTCGGGATGTCCTGTCGCACTCTGTTGATCTATGATCGCCGCAAGTACAACTGTGACGGCCATTTGAATCCTCATGTCCGTCAAGTCGTGCTCTCCATTGTCTAATTCTCTGGTGGTGGTGGAGGAGGAGGAGGCACATGGAACTTCGCCTCAAATGGATTATGAACTGCTGCACCCTGGACTTGGGTCGGGCTAAATACGTTACGGGTAGATGGAGACATGAACTTGGGTATTTTTTGGTTGCTGATTGGGGGAACAGAGAATGTACGAGGGCGCGCAATCATCGTGGGTGCGGGTTCCACATCTTCTTGGAAGTAAGCATGAGGAATGTTCATGGTTGTGTGCGACGCTGGGTATAGCGGAGGCGAGGCAATGCGACGAGGACGGTTGGCCATGTGGTAAGACACGAGAATAGTTGCTATCATACCCAACAGAGCACCTCCAGTTGCGGAACCTACGATGATTCCAATATTGTTGGAAGCAGTATTGGCGGCATTAGCGGCGTTGGCGGAAGCAAGTTGGGGATTGTTGGAAGGAGTGTTGGTCACCGACTGAGTTCCCGTCTGAGAAAGAAGGAGGCCAGGAGTATTGGACACGGTCGGTGCTGCTGTCGCTGTCGCCTGAGCAGTGGACGAAGGAGTTGTTGTTGCCTGAGCCGTAGGTGAAGGAGTCTGGGTAGAGGTCCAGGTGGCCGTAGGCGTTGCCGATGACGATGCACCTACCGTTTGGGTCGCAGTCGCGGTGCGTGAACGTGTAGTAGTAGTGGTAGGGGTCGGTAGAGCACGAGAACGAGAACGAGTCGCCGTACCTGTAGTCGTAGGTGTTCCCAGAGCACGAGAACGAGTCGCCGTACCTGTAGTCGTAGGTGTTCCCAGAGCACGAGAACGGGTTGTCGTAGTTGTAGCAGTAGCTGTAGGGTTTCCACCAGCACGTAGGCGAGAACGAGTCGCCGTAGCCGTAGCCGTAGCTGTTAAGAGTCCAGGTCCTAACGCACGCGAACGGGACGCAGTTGGGGTAAACGAAACCGCGGTAGTTGTCGTTCCAATCGTAATCTGGCCCCACCCCACAGAGGCAGCCAATGCAAAAAAGAATAGTTTACGGATCATAACTCTACTTTATCCTTACTCCGCGGAATATTCCTAATTGATTTACATATTAGATTAGGAACGACGAGAAGCCTGTTTCCAAGTCGCATTGCAAACGGTGCACTGATACAGCCACACGAGATTCTGAACGCTCAACTTGTAGCCCACAACATCATTTGATGGGCATCCTTGGGTAGGACACTGAATCGTCTTGAAATGCTGGAGAGTTGGATCGTCCTTCAGATAAGGATTCGCAGCAAGGCGGATGGCTGTATCCTCGCGGAGATTGTGCTCGTAGACAAGAGGATTGTCGTGGGAGATCGCACGAATGTAAGGGCACTTACGGCACTTGAATCCGGCCGTCTCGCCCTCTTCAAGAGCATAAAGACAATTCTTGCAGTCTGGGCAGAAATTCATCCTGTATGCCCTTATATACCTATCTCAGACAGGAATTCGTTTTTCTCAACACGATTTGGTGCGTTCAAAACGGGTTGAACCTCAGAACATTCTCTGAGAAGTACACACACCCTCAAAAAATGTCGGCACCGGGTGGACTGCTCAATTTCCTGGAGAAGAAGAAGGTGACGGGAGCCGGCGAACTACACACCCACCAGACTCTTCCTCCTGCACCCGCCAAGTTCTTTATCGGCGACGATGATCTCCAGGAATTCTACGAGCTATATCATGAATACGTAGCAACCTGGAATAACAAGATCCCTCTGGTTGAATCTCCGCATCCGGCCCTAGGTCTCTGCAAGGTTGATCTGGATTTCCTATACGAGCCCGGGACCACAACGAATCTACATACCCGCGAACAAATAGTCAACTTCTCCACTGAATACGTCAAGACGCTCAAGACCTTTCTGGACTCGCCTGACCCGGTAGAGGTCTACGTCATGGAGAAGAAGCTTCCAGTCAAGAAGGAGAAGGGTATGGGTGGTGGCGTCCATATCATGGTCCCGGCGATGCGGACGAACAAGTACATTGAGATGGCGGTACGTGATATCATGCTCACAAAGATGTCCTCTATCTTTGAGAATCTTCCGCTAAAGGAGAAGGAGTGGTCCAAGGTGTACGATAAGGCTGTTGCCCAACGGTCAAGCGGTCTGATTATGTACGGTGCCGCCAAGCCCGGTGGTCTCCCGTATCTTATTGCTTATCGCGTACTTGTGACTGGAGATGAGGGGGTGGTGGACGACAGCCCTGTTCCGTTCACGGTAGATCTCCTCCGGAAGCTGGATATTCGCGAGCGTGATCCTGCGAAGGAGACACCAATGACGGAGGAGGGCAAGAAGCAGTATGGCGATCTTCCAGATACAGGTCTGGAGAATGTGCGTATCTCGGGTGGGCGAGCAGTTGCTCCGGTTCGCGGTCGTCCTCAGGAGCGTCGTCTACCTGGATCTCGCGAGTCGTCCCCGAACAATATTGTGATCCGTCCGCTGTCGCAAGAGGAGATTCATAATATTCGTGAGCATGTCGCAAATCTCGCAGAGCACCGCACGGCAGATTATAATGAGTGGATTGAAGTTGGTATGTGTCTGAAGAACATTCATCCAGAGCTGTACGATGAATTTGAAGAGTTCAGTCGTCGGTCGGATCAGTTCAATGCTCGCGAGTGCATTGCAAAGTGGAATTCATTCGGGTTCCGCAATCACGGACAGAAGATCGGAATGGGTTCGCTGTTCTATTGGTCCAAGACCGATAACTTCGAGGAGTACAAGAAGATTGAGGAGCGTAATGTCCTTCGCAAGATTGATGCATCCAAGAGCGGAGCAGAGTATGATGTGGCATCCGTCGTTCATTCAAAGTTCCGTGATGAGTACAAGTGTGTAAACTTCGGGAAGAACGTATGGTATCGGTATATCGGCCACGTATGGGTAGAGCTGGACAAGGGTGTTCAGCTTCAGCAGGAACTCTCGGTCACGATCTTCAAGCTCTATATGAACCGCGTAGGGTACTACAGTCAGAGGATTGTGGATGGCGAGGCGTGTCAAGCCAAGGATCCAAAGACGTGCGGCTGTTCGTACTGCAAGGATCTCATCATGCAGCAGGAACTCATGAAGGTTGCGATGCAGTTGAAGAAGACGGCATTCAAGGCGAATGTGATGCGTGAATGTCAGGAGTTGTTCCTGGATGAGCAGTTCACAAAGAAGGTGGACGAGAATCGGACACTGATGGCGTGTGCGAATGGTGTGTTTGATATGGACAAGTGTGTGTTCCGAGACGGGCGTCAGGAAGACTACGTATCCTTCTCGACAAATCTAGAGTACGATCCCGATCGGTCGTACAAGGACTACCGGGAGTGGAAGGAGATTGACGATTTCATGCACAAGATCTTCCCGATCAAACGAGTGCGAGATTACCAGATTCGGCATCTCGCACGGTGCTTGAACGGACATGGGAACCAGAAGTTTCATACGTGGACGGGCGTGGGCTCCAACGGCAAGTCTATGCTCATCTGTCTGATGGAGTCGGCACTGGGGGATTATGCGTGCAAGGTTCCGATCTCGCTGTTGACGCAGGGTCGCGGTAAGTCGGGAGGGGCATCTCCAGAGGTGGTGCGTCTGAAGGGTCGTCGGTTCGTCACAATGCAGGAGCCCGATGAATCGCTGCCCCTAAACACCGGTCTCATGAAGGAGTTGACGTCATCGGAAAAGATCATTACGCGTGATTTGTACGCGGGGTCCAAGTCTATGGTAGAATTTGAGCTCCAGGCGAAGCTGCATCTGGCGTGTAACGACAAGCCGAAGATCAATACGAACGACCAAGGTACGTGGCGTCGTTTCGTGGTGATCAACTTCATCTCCAAGTTCGTTCCAGAGCCTAAGGGTCCGAACGAGTACAAGATGGATATGATGATTGAGCGGAAGGTGAAGTCGGAAGAGTGGGGGCGGTGTTTCCTGGCATTCCTCATTCAGACGTACAAGGCACATGCGAATGAAGAGCTGGTTCCTCCAGCTGAGATTCTGGAGTACACGAATGAGTATCGTGAGGAGAGCAATGCGATCATGAAGTTCATCAATGAGTATACTCGGGTCCCGGTGGAGGGCGAAGAGTTGGTTCCTGTGCGGAAGCCGACACTCACGGACAAGTTCAAGCAGTGGTGGGAGACAAATCGTGGTACTCGGGATTGGAGTATCCAAGGCATGCTCAAAGAGATTGAGACGAAGTATGGGAAGTATACGTATGGCGGCTGGACGACGTTTCAGATCCGCAATGATGTGGATTAAACGCAAAGTGGACGCTTAGTTCTTCTTGGCCTTTTTGGTCTTGCGGCGGCGACGAGGCTCAGAGGAGGCTGGTGTGGGCGCGGCAACCATCGGGCGAGGCCGCAGGAGGTAGCCACGACCCTTCTTCGCGGTCTTACGGCGACGGCGAGGCTCAGAGGAAGCTGGTGTGGGCGGGCGAACCATCGGGCGAGGCCGCAGCAGATATGCACCACCCTTCTTCGCGGTCTTGTGACGACGACCGCCGAACTTCATCTTGCGCGTAACGCCAGAAACAAGGCCCTGTATCTTTCCAAGGAACGACATTTGGTTTATTTACTTACGAGAATGCTTTTTTCCGCGGTGGCGACGTCCACCAGCCTTCTTGGTATGGCTACGCTTACGGCCGCCTTCAAGAGCCTTCTCGGTCTTGGCGCGGTGCTTACGACGACCAGCGGTAGCGGATGGTGTGAAGTCGGACGGCGGGTTGGATGGAGCGGGTTTGGACGCAAAGAGTCCAAAGGGGTCCCACCACTTCTTGTCGGACGAGGATCCCTCGGGGGCGATATAGGGAGACGCGGGGGAGGTCATCGTATAATTACTTGTAGCGTATATTTATTAATTTAGGCACACAAGGTAATGGATACTCGGGCATTTGGACCGAGTGGGTGGCAGTTACTCCACCTAATTGCTCATCAACCCGAACAACCAAAAGAAGCAGAATCCTTTATGATGACGATGAAAGATATCCTACCCTGCAAGTTCTGCCGTGAAAGTACTGCTGTGTTTCTTCATGAAGATCCGCCAAAGCAGCCCCTCTCCAAATGGCTTTATGATTTCCATAACCGCGTGAACAAGAAACTCAGGGATCAGTGCAAGGACGATCCCCGCGTGATCTGTCCACCTGCCGATCCTACGTTTGAAAGCGTGAGTACTCACTATGAAGCCCTCCTGCAAAAGGAACCGAATGCTCCTCCAGGAATGGATTTTCTATTTTGCATTGCGTACAATTATACGCCTACGCCAGAGAAGGAGGGTATTTACCGCCACTTCTTTGACCTACTGTCTGATGTCTACCCCTACGACAATCTACGCGCGATCATGAAGGCACACACAGTCTCATTCTCGTTCACCTCCAAGAGGTCATTGATGAAGAGCGTGTATACCCTGATGAAAAAAATGACGAAGGCTACACAGTCGGAGGCGATTCTTCCATCGTTTGTGGGAGTGTTTCAGCGATATGGATACTATGCGAGTACTTGTAATCGGGGAAAAACGTGTCGCAACGGAAAGCGGACAAAGAAGCGGGATCACCGCAAGACGCATCGGGTCACACATGCTCGCCTTCTACGTTAAAAAAAACATAGGTTGAATACAAATGGCGGTAGACGCGCCTCCAGATTATGAGGCACTTCTTGAGCATCCTGATCCGCAGAAGCGGTTGGATGTTGCCCTATATCTAGCAGTGCGTGCAAAGGATATGGCGGCGATTAAGAAGGCACTTGATGACGGCGCTAACGTGAATGAAACTCCTTATTGGACGCGTAACGGTAGGGCCCCGCTACACATGGCGGCAACGCAGGGGAATGTAGAGCTTGTGAAGTTTCTTATCAGCAAGGGTGCCGATGTGAATATGTCCTCGGGCGGCTGGACGGTATCCACGCCGCTTCATTCAGCATTGAATCAACCAGAGATTGTTAAGATACTTATTGAGGCAGGAGCGGATGTGAATAAGGCAACACAGGTGGATAACAACAGTGCAACTCTTGTAGCACCCCTGACGCGCGCGGCATTTGACCCAACAGATGTTCGGTTAAAATCAATGTCGCTCTTGTACAAGGCGGGTGCGACGATACCTGACCCTATTCCCCCGCGAGCAAAGGCAGGGATTGAAAAATTCAAAGAACGTATCCAGGGTAGGAAAATGGCGGCATTTGTAGAGAAGAATACTGATCTACCCCCAGATATGGGTAGGTACATCGGTAGCTTCTTGGGTGCTCGTCGTCGTAAGGTGAAGAAGACAGTAGCAGGACGTCGTAAATCCAAAAAGGCTGGACGTCGTACACGTAAGCACTAGATCTAGATGAAGTCAACGCTGACGCATGCTCGCCTCATTCACTGATCCTGACGAGGACTCACAATACCATCAAAGCTCCAAGTATGGTAGTGGCTCTTGTATCCCTTGTTCACAACAAGCTCCCCGATCTCTTCAAACCGACCATCTTCAAACATCATTTCTACATCGTCCGCCACCTCCCACCCCCCCTCCTGAATAAGGTGGGTCATCCGATGCCAAATATTATGGAGTGAGATATCCTCAATCACCTTGCGGGTATGATTCACCAGGACGTAACGCCAGCCCATTCTGTTTTGTTGGTGTATACAAACAAAAAAGAGTGGGATGTTCTAGATCCATTTTTAGGATTACTACTTACCCCATGTGATCGTAATACGCTGCAGCCCTGGTCCCTCATCGTAAGAGACAAAGTCGGTCTTCACTAGAAAGTCAGGGAACAAATCACGGATCCTCTTCTCAATCCTGCCGCTGCGAACAGCCTGGTCGTGAATATGGGTGTGGAATGCGTAATACTCCTCCCCAGTAGTCGTGATCTTCCTAATCGCATCATTGTAAATTAGACGAACCGTGATATCCTCCGCCTTAATATGGTAGTCACGCTCCTTACGAGCGGCCTCAAAGTCGGCAAGAGTGAACGGCTTCATAATCTGCGTCATCTTGGTCTTGGTATGCTACTGAAAAAGACTGGGATATTCTAGATTCATTTTCTACGAATCATTCTCCTCCTCATCGGACATTCCGATAGACGTTTCGCCACACCAGTTCTCGAAATCTTCCAACTGCTCCTCCACAAACGCACACACTAGACGATACATACGACCAAGATTGAGATTGAGATCGTTGTCCTGAATCCCAATATGCAGATACGCCTTGAGAAATTGAGGAACCGTCCCAGCCATCAACCGAATATCGTTCTCAATTTTCATAGTAATGTAGTCTCCAAACCGCTTCTTGAACTCTCCTGCATAGATGTCTGCGATATCATACGCTGCATCCCTCTGTAGCCAACAGAGGAAGAAGCGATCGCGGTTATCAGTTTCCATATGGTGCTTCCTCACCGCCTCCGCCACCAAACGAGGAAGATACGACTTCACGAGTGCTAGGCAATTCTTGTAGTTCATCTTGGTATGCTAACCAAAAAGAGAGATCTAGGACCGATCCGTTTTACACGTCTTTCTAAACCACGCACGAGCTTTGGCGGTCTTCTTGTTACGTCGTGTTCGGGATAAGGCCCCGCCTTTAGGCATACCCTGAAGTATAACACCTATGGATTCTGTATTAGGGTATTCTTTCATATTTCCCAACAACATGCTATAATCATTCTTTATCTGCTCCTTTGTAGCTACAGTGTTTGATTTTTCAAAATCAATGATTACAGGTGTAACGGACTCCGTAAGAAGTATATTTTTCAGTTCTAAATCATTGTGTGCTATCCCATGAGAATGAAGCCATTTTATTTGCTTCAATAAAAGTTCGGCAATTTTTACGTCATGAATACCCTTCTTGTATGAATTCCAAGGCACGTTCCTTACTTCGTTTGTAACAATAACACGATTTAGTGTTGTCTTGAAATTATCAACAACCCGAATCCCCCACCACGATGGTAACATTTTTAAAATTTTCACCTCGGTTCTATACGCATCGTCCTGTGCTTTTATTCCCATATCTCCTCCTGGATCAGATGCGTCATGCCATATTGTTTTAGCAACTAATGTCGGGTATCCGTCTTTTGATAATCGTAAAACATTAAAATGACGTGTCGTTCCAATTGGACTAATTCTATAGTCTGGAAACCTCTCCTGTAATTCTTTCATAAAAATACTCTGCATGTTATTAGTTATCCTAGAATAAAAGTACTCATCAGTCTAATTCTTACACGTCTTTCTAAACCATGCACGAGCTTTGGCGGTCTTTTTGGCTTTCCGTACAAGATCAGCATCGGTGGTATAATGTGTCTTGCCGCACGTCAGCATACTGGCGGCACGAGCGTATCCCCACTGCTGCTGCGACGCCCCTGGACGATGGCCCGTTCGCCACGCCGCCATCCCCCGATTGTAGGATGCCCGCACAACTGGGAGGGGGACACCCGTAGCCTTAGAATACGCCTGAAGACCATGGGCTTCTGGGAACTGCTTCTTCCATTCACGAACATACTTAGATGTCCGTGTTTTCACGCCCTTGTCGGTCTTGAAGGGAACGTATGCCCGAGGGTCTTTCCAAGACATCTTGCGACGCCGAGTGGCCGTGCTTTTACGCTGTTTGTTCTGTTTTCGGGTCAGCCCCCTGAAATATCGGGCAGGCCAGTACATTATCCATTGTCTACATCAATTTCTCCAGGGCATGCCTACACGCATTCTGCTCCGCCTGTTTCTTGGTTGTGGAATTTCCCGTCCCAAGAATCTCGCCGTCGGGTTTGCACACGGCCATCGTAAACCCTTCTGCTCCGTCAGACATCATCTTATAAATGGGGGTAAAGCCCATCTTCTGCTGACAGTATTTCTGCATCCGATCCTTGTAATTATCGTCCTCTCGCAGCATCAGGGGAATATCTAGGTGGGTCTCAATCATATTGATCACGAAATCATTCACCATCTGGAAATTCATCCCTGAATCAATCCACAGAGCGGCAATAAAAGCTTCCAGAACATCACCGAGCTTCTCAATGTTCTGACGGCCGTGAGCGGGGACCATTTCCTCCACGTGCTTGGACACCACAAAGAACTTATCCAGACCCAACTTGTCTCGTGCGAGAACTCCCAGCGTCTTGTTTCGCACAATCAACTTCCGAGTATTCGTGAGGAATCCAGGGGCTTCAGACGGATAGCGTTCACACAGGTAATTGGCTACCACCGCACCCAGAATGGAATCACCCCTGAACTCGAGCTGCTCATACGATTCATCCTGGAGATCCATCATGCCTGCAGGACACTTGCCTAGCACGGCAGGTTCGCCCGTCAAGGTCGTATACTCGGAACGACGCACGTAGGTGGAATGAATCATAGCTTTCTGGAAGATCGCGACATTCCTGACCTTGTATCCTGGAATGCACAAGATGCGTCCTACATCTTCTGCAGTCAAGGGAACGTTCTTAGAATTGTAAGGAAAGTATTCATTCGTAGGCGTCATCGTGTTCATGATCTCTTTGTATATACATCCGCCCAACCTTAAAACTGGTTAAATGGAAATCTTCTCTTTTCTACAATCATACCAACGCTGGCGAAACTCATCCTGTCCCTCCCCGCCATTCGGCGGCGCCTTGACCTCTGGACTTCGTGCCTACCATCCATTCGTCCGCACTATGCCGTGAAGTGCAATAATCTAGAGGGAGTGCTAGCAGAGCTGCACAGGGGAGGGGCGGGGTTTGACTGTGCGTCAGCAGACGAAGTCCATCGTGTCCTTCATATCGGAGCCAAGCCAAGCGATACGATTTATGCGAACCCGTGTAAATCGCGCGATGAAATGTTCAAAGTTAAAAAACACGATATTCCCTACATGACCTTCGACAGCAAGATTGAGGGAATTAAAATCACTGAAGAACAACCAGGAACCAAACCAATTCTTCGTATTTTCGTGGACGATAAGGGAGGCGCTCGTATTCCCCTGAACAGCAAGTTTGGGTTCCATCTCAAAGATGTGCACGAACTCTGCGATCGTGAACCTCGCTTTATGACGTACGGTCTTGCTTTCCACGTAGGCAGTGACTGCACGTCTCTAGCCGCCTACAAGTCAGCCATGGAAACTGTTAGGGGGTTCGTTGATGCATTCAAGCATTCGCCCACAGCATTTACCCCCGAACTCCTAGATATCGGCGGAGGATTCTCGGGCTCCGCTGCAAACGACGACTTTTTCCAGAACGACCTAGCACCCTACATTCGCGAAGAAATCAAGTCCCTGCCGTTCAAGAGAGTGATTGCCGAGCCTGGACGGTTCTTCGCCGAAGAATGTTGTACGCTCCAGGTCCCTGTGATTGGAAAGAAAAAGCTACCCAACGGTAAACAATGTATAACAGTCAACGAATCCGTCTATGGCCTATTCTCCGGGGTCTTATTCGATGGCTTCAAACCCACATTTAACTGTATCACACGCAAACCGTGGGCAAGCTGTGAACAGTTTACCATCTTTGGACGCACGTGTGATTCGGCAGACAAAATAGCAGAAGATGTGTGGTTGCCGAACGATATCGACGATTCAGACATCTTAGAAATCAAAAATATTGGAGCGTATTCGTGGGTAACAGCCTCCAAATTCAACGGGTTCCCACTACCGCCTGTAGAGATTATAAATTAAATTAAATTGAATTAAACGAGCGCCTTACGAGTCAGGCGACGAGGAAGAACACGACGGCGTGCACCGCCCTTCTTGCCCTTCTTTGTGAAATAGTGAGCAAGTCCAAGGGCCGTTCCCGCGACCAAAGCATCGTCCACAACGCCCGCACCACCACGGTGCCGACGAGTGTGACGTCCACCGAGACGCTTCTTCTGTCCAAAGCGCTTGGCCGCATACGAGGTTCCTACGGCAAAGAGAGCATCGTCAATAGCACCAACTCCTCCACGCTTCATGGAGTGCTTACGACGATGACGACGGCCGCCCGTGCATCCGCATCCGCCCTTTGTTGTTGCTGTGAGTGACTGATAATCTGCAGGTGAAGACATATTTATATGTTAGGGCGAATTTTTTGAAGAACGTAAGGATGATTCAAGATTTCCTGTTCTTCCAGAGTTGGAATATCCCGATAATTTGGCTGTACCCAACGAGTCAGTGCATGCCAAACAAGTTCTTCTAGAAATTGTTCGCGATCTACTCGATCGGCAATACGAATTGCCGAATAGTCCCAATAATTCCAGGATCGTTCAACGATCGGACGAAACATATCTCGGAGACATCCAAGATATGTATCTGTCTGCTCTCGCACAATGATATCACAGAACGGACATGTGTTACGAAAATACTGACATCCGCGTGGAATATGATAGCTATGACCAGTTAAAAACTCACTCACTATCTTTTTCGTACGGGAGTTGTCCATACGGTATCAGAGAAGACAGAGAGTGTGCTGCGTTACAGAACTCGGCGAAATGAAGGGTTCTATATGTTCTGTAATCTTTACGCAGTAAGCCCTTTTTCTCTAGTGCTTCCTCCAGCCGAAGAAAAACGTCGCGAAGCTCATCTTGGTGCGTCTGTCCATCAGGCGTGACGGTTTGCACCCACTTCTGAACGGGCGTCGTCATTATTATCATCTACATTCACGATACGCTTAAACGCGAACTCTTTTGCCACCATGTCCTTCTTCTTGCGATTCACAATATACGTATGGCATGCTGCAGATGTGTGGGGGCCAGGCGTACGGAAATAGTCATCAAGCATCGTCTGGAGATCGCGAGCACCAAGAGACCAAGGCTTGTTCCACGTCTCGGGACGCTGGACCTTAATGAAGGATCCATCATCCTGGATCTCCAGCTTGTTCACGCCCTGAAACGCCGTCCTCTTCAGAATATCACTCATCTCAGACTCCACGAACTTCTTGTCCTCACGCAGCTTGCTCACACGGCCATTCACAATCTTGAGCTCGTCATCCAGGGTACGAAACTTACGAACGCACTTCACGAGGTCACGCTGATCAAGAGTCGTGGTCATTCTTGATTTGTATGCCCTCCCGTCTCTACCCAAAAAAGACATCCGTTTTGGATAATGGACCCCCGGGAAGTTGAAGCTTTGAGGGTTGCTTACAACAAAGAGCATCCTCACGAACCTCCCGTCAAAAAGGGGGATGGAGCATGGACCGAGATGACTCGTCGCATGAAAGATTCGTGTAAGACAGGGACCCCCGAATGTATTGTACACGCCCTCGTTCAGAAACCCGATGCCCCAATGTCCTGGAACTCCGATCCAATGCAGTGGCTGTCTTCCGACGACATTGATGATAGCCAGAAATACTACCAGAAACTGATTCCAGATTACTACTACACAGGTTCCGTCCCGATTGATTTTGATCTTCATTCAGAGACTGGAACATGCCTCGTATCTTCGCTGTGCAGCATGAAGTTGTCTGAGCTGTACAAGAAAGGGTATCATCGCGTAGGAATCGTGTTCAACACTGATCCGCACAACGAGCCGGGGGAACATTGGATTGCTGCGTTCCTCGATATGCGTCCCGAGCTGGAGAATGCGAAGATGACGTATTTTGATTCGTATGCTCAGAAACCGGAGAAAGAGGTTGAGCGGCTCATGCAACGTTGGAAACAGCAGGTGGATGAGATGGGCATATTTAAGAAGCCAACAGTTTTGACGTATAATGCAACACGGCACCAGTACAAGGATGCTCAGTGTGGAATGTACTGCATCTACTTCCTTCACTGCTGTCTCTTTGATATTCCAATGGACAAACAGGTTCCCGACGATGTAGTAATGCTGATGCGTCCGCTGTTCTTTAATTATAAACAACATCCTGCTAAGAAATAATAAGAGGGATGGACTCACAAACAGTATTGTGGTATGTTGTTCTAGCAGCCATCGCCTGTCTCGGCGTTGCAGTCACAACTCTTGCCTACGTCAATATGGTCAATTTTCCTCCATCGGATGCAACGCTAATAAAGGATCTGGCGGTGTATTCAGAGATTGTGAAATCTGCACCTATTGGATGTCCGTCAGACAATGTTCTGTGCGACTACTACATGGCCTCATCGGGGTTCACAGTGATTCCCTCAACGACCGTGTACACCTATATTACCACAGGTGCGATTACGGAGGTTATTAAGGGCGGAGCTCGTCTTATTGAACTGGATATCTACTCGGTTGGAGGCGAACCAGTCGTTGGTCTTGCTGATTCCAAGACGGACAATATGTTCACCTACAACACTCTCAAATTTGAAGATTGCTGTACTACACTGGCGAACACCATGTTTACTCCAGGAATCACGCCGGGGCATGCAAACCCTTTCGTTCTATCCCTGAACTTCCATTCGGAAGACAACAAATTTATTACGCAGTGTGCCGATATCATGAAGATGACTCTTCGTAAGTTTATGTTGCACAATGCATACTCGTACCAACGTAAGAATCTGGCGGTAGAGCCTATCTGCAACCTGATGGGTAAACTCATCATTGTGAGCGGAGGAAATACCAAGGGTAATGGAATGGATGAGTTGGTGAATATGTCGTGGGCATCATCCAATATGCGACGCCTAACCTACACGGAGGCATCGCAGACGTTTGATCATGAAGAGTTGATCGAATACAACAAGCGGAATATTACGCTTGTGGTTCCCGATATGCGGTCGTCAGAAGTGAAGAACAAGAATCCTGAAATTTGTTTTGCGTACGGATGTCAGTGGGTTGCTATGAATTACGGATCGCTGGACAATCCTATGGAACTGTACACAGGCCAGTTCCTAGATAATTCATTCGCAGTGAAGCCAGACCCCCTGCGTTACCAGCCAGTCACCTACAAGAAGCCTGAGCCTCAGAGTGCTGGCGTGTCGTTCCAGCCGAAACAGATTACTTCACCCATGTACGATTTCACAATAAAGTCTAACCAGTGAATAAATAGACATGGAAGGTGGTCGCTCAGCATGGTTAAAAGCCGTCATGGCCGCGAAGAAGCCCGGCATGTCCCTCGGTGACGCGATGAAGGCGGCGAAGAAGACGTACAAGAAGGGCAAGACGGGCGGTACGCTGATGGAGAAGGCTGGCCCGATGGGTGGTCGCCGCCGCAAGAGTGCAAAGGTTGGTGGAACCGCGTACGGATTCACGGGCGGCCCGTACACCGACTCTCAGTTGGCGGATGGTGCCGGTCGTTTCCCTGCCCTTGCGGACGCCACATGGAAGGGTCCCTCGGAGCTGCTCGGTGGCCGCCGGCGTCGCCACACCAAGAAGGCGGGTCGTCGTTCCCGCAAGGTCGGTGGCGATGGTTCCCAGCTCGCCCCTGTGTCTCCTGATGGAAAGCCCGCGGATCTACCCTACGCCGAGCCCTCGGTTGCTCCTGCGTCCCAGCAATCGTCGGGACCGGTAGGCCCTGCCCCCGAAGATGCCCAGAGCGGCCCCGCGGGCGTAGGTGGACGTCGTCGCCGTCGCAGCTCCAAGAAGGTGAGCAAGCGCCGCCACTGAATGACTAAAGAGTGGAATAGATATTCCGCACATCGTTCTCAATAGGAAACCGCGGAAAGTGCGTGTATGTCCCACCAATAAAACACGATAGAAATCCCCATTCGTGGGAAAAAGAAGGAACATAGACCTTGTCGAACACAGGGTCAACCTTGAAACACTGCTTCATAGTTTTTTTACAGTTTGCGATGAATGCCCAACACGGGTGATCATTACAAAGTGAAACTGGTCCTACATGAGCGGTGATGATCGCATGATCATCAAGAACGCGGGGAAGGGTGGACAGAAGATCAATGTACAGTGCCTCCATACCCTCTCCATCGGGATCAGGGAGATCAATGATAACACCGTCATAGATTTGATCGGTAGACGCCACAAAGGCAAGAGCATCACTAAAAATAAGGTTTGTTCGCGGATCTACTAGAGACCCCATGTTCTCAGGTAGGTTTGTCTTTGCGAACTGGACGAATTCCTGATCCCAGTCGACTATTGTAATGCTTGTAGTGGTCGGGGATTTGTAGAGATTTCTCGCCGCCAGTCCGTCCCCTCCTCCCAGAATCAGAATTTGTCGTGACTGCTGAAACATAGGGGTCGTGAGTAGATAGTGATACCGATGCTCGTCCAGTGTCGAATACTGAATCTCCCCGTCCATGATCAGCATCGTCCCGTGGTTTAGTGTTCGTACATACTGGACATGGCTCTTGGACGTCTGAAAGTCGTGATGCACAGCACTCACATCGTAGGTCACCGTCTGTCCGTACTGGCTTTTTTCCGACATTGCTGCTGAAGAGGATAGCACAATTCTTCCAGACGTGCTGGATGTTGCTGGTCGTAGTAGTTTTTATTCTTTGATCGGGCTGTGAGTAAGTGCCTTCCATGAGATGGGGAAATGGGGTTCGAGGAGTTCAACAATAGCACGGGCGTATGCCTGGATTTCCCGCTGTGCCCCCGGATCCGTTCTGAGGAGTACAAGGCGAGAATAAGCAGCCAACGACCCTGTTTCCACGAATTCCGTATACATTCCCTGCGGAAGAACAGACCGAGCAATCTCGGGGGCTACATTATGTTCCAGAAGATGCTCGTAAAAACTCACCGCTGCATCACAGTGCTCCTTGATTTCAGCAGACAGAACAATGGAGTTCTCGACTGGAGTCTCCATACTTCCTTGCTTGATCTTGGGATCACGAGCACGCAGATCTTCGGGCGAAGGAATCCACGTCTCGGGCTTGATATCTACGTAGCGACGAGACACCTCGTTACGGGCAAACCCGATCTGGTGACGAAACCATTCGCGGGCCACAAAGATCGGCATCTTGATCCGTAGCCGGATCTGGGGATGGAAAAAAGGACTGTTGTGATTATGCTTGGCTAGGTAATTGATCAGCTTCTCGTCATTTGCGGAGAATTCGTACGACTCCTTTGCAAACGATACACGGGCGGCATTGACGACGGTGAGGTCGGCACCGAACACATCGAGAACCTGTATACTACCGATACCGTCGGAAGCCTTCCAGGACATTCTTATTTGTATATATACGCACACTATGCGTAATCCTAAGTTAAGTTACCACATACTGATATCGTCAATCTTGCACTCGCCCTCGGGTTCGGCATTCGCCTTCTCCACCCGACTCTTAATCTGCTCACGGTAATCCACGAACGCCTCTTCCTCGTTGCCCTCGGGTAGACGCGTCTCGTCCAGCAGAATGTCCACGAACCCCGTACCGCAGGGGGGCTTTTGGCCGAACATGATGTTCGCGGACACACCCTTCATAGGATCAAACTCAGCAGCTACAGCGGCATTGAACAGAATCTTGGACGTTTCCTCAAACGACGATTTGGCCAGAACACCGTTGTCGTGCTTGCCCATACCGAAGCGGTTCACGCTGAGTAGACGGCCTTGGTACGTCATAGAGTCCAGAAGAACGCTGATGTGATGGTAGTTCACATACGCCTCCTCAAACTGTTCGGCAAACTCGTTGCACGTCGCCTGACGGGCGGCCTCAATGCCGAACACATCCAGGACCTCGTAAATATGGTTGCTGAAACTGCGTGTTGTATCCACGCTGTCGTGAGCCAGCAGCTCAAACAGATTCGCACCCTCCACATCCAAGACGTGTTGCTTCTTGGAGATGTAGCCGTTCACGGTATCGTCCCAGATCATCTCCTTGTTGACCTCGCGAACGAACACGCGACCCACACCTTCTACTCCAGAGATCACGACATCTAGAACGCGCTCCTCGAGGAACCGGAGGGTGAGGAGGTTCTTGACGGTGTCCTCGGGGAACACAATACGCATCACCAGCTTCTCAGAGTTGGAGTCTGAGTAGACGCACTGGAGAATGTGGAGACCAGCGGCTCCAAGCTTGTCCTGGACCAGGACCATATCCTGGATATTACGAGCGGCTAGCTCGGTGTCGTCAAACTCTAGACGCATCACCCACTTGGACGCACACTCGGACTTACCGGTGGAGAACCGCTGGTACGTCTGCAGGATCTCGCGATCATCGGCAACCACGGACTCGGTGGTGAGGGGGAATGGATCATAGTACATCCGCACGGACTTGGTGATGTCGCGTACAGTAGTCTGCTGGATTTCACGCTTCATCATGATAGCCTGCTCGTAACTATCTGCCGTTGGGTCAGACTTCAAGTACACGAAGTTCAGAGGCTTCTTGGGATTGCGGGGAATATCCAGGAGTTCCTGAATACGCGGCAGACCCTGCGTCGCACCGGCCTTGACGGTACCGGCAGAATGGAAGGTGTTCAGGGTGAGCTGCGTCGTCGGCTCGCCAATAGACTGAGCAGCGAGGGCACCCACCATCTCGCCAGGATGAACCTGGCTCTTGATGTAGCGGAACCGAATCTCACGAATCATTTCGTCAAAGATCGCCTTAGTGAAGCGATGGTCCAGAATGCACTTGCGAGGAGAAAGGTAGTACCGCAGGAGACAGTGGAACACCCGGTTAGGGGCAATCCAGGGCTGCTTCATCAACTTGGTGAGTTCGTCAATGATATACTGTGGCGTCAAGTCGGTCTTGGTAGAATAGGGATTGTGGTACTTCTCAATCATCCGCTTGAGATGGACCGGGGCCAGAACCTCGGTCTTCTTCGTCATCAGGAAGACGTGCTTGACCATCATCTCGCGATCGGCAATGAGCTCCTCCACCAGATCAGGAGCCTCGGTAATAGTCTCCGTCATGAACGGGGTAAGCTCCTCTACTGAGAGAGCGTAGTTCTTGTAGATATCTTCCAGCGTCATGAGTGCTAGATTGATTGGCTGGGACTCTACGCACGTAGAATCAATGCCGTCCTCGCCGTACCGGTACTGAATGATGGTCCCGGTATTGTTGCGGACGGTACCGTCGTGCTCGACGCGCATGTCCTCCATCGTCTTCATCATACGACGCTGAATGTAGCCGGTATCCGAAGTCTTGACGGCGGTATCAATCAGACCTTCGCGCCCACCCATGGCGTGGAAGAAGTACTCGGCGGGACGCAGACCCTGGACGAACGAGGACTCTACAAAGCCACGAGATTCGGCACCGTCATCAAACTTTGTGAAGTGGGGAAGTGTGCGATCCTGGAGAGTGAACTGAACACGCTTACTATCAATGATTTGCTGACCTAGGAGAGCCACCATCTGCGTGATATTCAGGTCAGAACCCTTGGCCCCCGACTCAACCATTTGGACTAGACGATTGTCGCGAGGCAGGGTCTCCATCACGCGCTTGGAGATCTTTGCCGATACGTCCTTCAGTGCACCCTGGATCTGGTTCTCCAGCTCCTCGCCATCCGAGCGGCCGCTGTTGTTGAAGAACTTCCCAGCGTGGACGTCCGTGAGAATCTCTTGGACCCTCCGCCGACCTTCCGCCAACGTCGCGGCCACGAACTCCATCGTTTCCTTATTGGACTCTAGATCAGAGGCCCCCGTGGAGAAGCCCGTGTGGAGATTGAACTTGGTGACTACGGACTGCACCTCGTTAATGAACTGACCGCACCGCTCGTGGCCGAAATCATTAAACAGAACGTGGAGCACGCCCTCGGAAGGAGTATTGAATGCGCCCTTCTTCAACAAGCCTTTCTTGAGCACGCCATTCTCAATCTTAACACGCTCATTGAAGTTCATGAGTGGGAAGGTGGCGGAGATCACGTCCATACCCGTGTGATCCTCACCCGTCTTCTTGAAAGCGGACAGAGGACGCCGAAGCTTGGCCATGATGTTCATCACCGCGTGTTCTGGAATCCGGACCTTGGGATTGGAGATACGGAAGGCACCCGTGAGCGTATCTTGCACCATCTGGATGATCGGAGCATTGATACGGGGACTGATAATCAGACGGAGGACAGAGGCCAGCTGGAGCAGCTCGGTCTCGGCAGCGACCGATTGGGGGAGATGGAGGTTCATCTCGTCACCATCAAAGTCAGCGTTGTAGGGCTTGGTGGCCGAGACGTTCAGACGGAACGTAGATCCGGGCAGGACCTTGACGCGATGGCATTCCATAGAGCCCTTGTGGAGCGACGGCTGCCGATTGAACAGGACGTAGTCGCCATCCACCATATGACGGTGAACAATATCGCCCTCGTGCAGATCAATCAGGTCAGTGTTCACATACTTCAGAGAAATTGGGCGGCCAGCCTCCTTCAGAAACACGGTCTTGGCTCCAGGGTACTTCACGCCGTTCTTGACGGCCGCCATCAGCCGATCGCGGTTATAGGGCGTCACGATCTCAGGCTTGGTCAGGTTGCTCGCAATCTCCTCAGGGACACCGAGCTCGTCCACGTCAATGTTCGCATCGGGTGTAATCACGGAGCGGGCGGAGAAGTCGACACGCTTACCCATCAAGTTACCACGCACACGACCTGTCTTGGCCCCAAGACGGGACTTCAGGGTCTTGAGCGGCCGACCGGAACGCTGAGCGGCTGGGGCCATACCTTTGATATCGTTGTCCACGTAGGTCGCCACATCAAACTCTAGCAGCTGCGTCCGCTTTTCAATGATATCACGGCTCTGACCACGATCAATTTGTTCACGGAGAATCTGGTTGCTGCGGACAATATCAATGAGCTTGTGAGACAGGTCATCATCCATCCGCTGATTATCCTCCATCATGACCGGTGGGCGGACGGTCAGGGGAGGAACGGCAAGAACCGTACACACCATCCAGGCAGGATGGGAGTACTTCGTATCAAAGCCGAGGATCTTCACCGTGTTATCAGTGAACCGCTGGAAGCAGCGGAGAACCATCTCAGGTTGGAGAGGGACCGTATCATCGGACCCCAGCATCTTGCCCTGGAGAGAGCACACTGTTCCCTGGATCTTCTCTACCTTCTTCAGAACCTGGGTCCCGCAGGTCGCACACACACCCGGCCTGTTCTTGAAGGCCTTGGCGATGTAGTCTACCGACCGGCTGCGAAGATCGGAAAGACGGTCCATACCCTTCAACTCAGAGTTCAGGAACACATCTTCGGAGAAGCTGTCGTGGCCGGCGATGTAGAGGGTAGAGCAGTTAATACAGACGCAGTTCAGAACCTTGATTGTATAATCTAGGAACTGGTAGAGGTACACTGGACGGGCGAGGGTAATGTGACCGAAATGTCCCTGGCACTGCAGGTTCGTGTGCTTGCAAGTAGGACAGACCTTCCCGCTCTCAATCACACCCAAACGAGCATCAAACACGCCTCCCGGAACAGGGTTATTACCTTGATGGGTTTTGTCGGTTGTGACCTCCACCACCGAACGGCGGAGGATTTCCTCCGGGGAGGTAATACCGAACTGGATACCCACGATCGACATTGTATTCTTATTAGAGTATCTCGTAATATCTTTTAGCGATCCGTTCTGAACGAATATTTCCGAGTTGAGTATAACGATGATTATCTTCAAAACTGTTCTCACGGACAAACAGATTGAAGACTATAAACGTCCCGAAGGCACCAAAACTTACGAATGTGGAGCAGGATTAAACTGTGCGTTCTGTGCCCTCAAGATGCTTGGAGTCTACAATCCAAATCTTGAAGAAAAATCGAAGACGTGTGGACCTAGGTTTAGGTCTGGTAAACCCGTGAGACCAGAAGAGTATATCACTGCAATCAAACAGGTTATTGCGGATATGACGGAAGAACATCATGAATTTGCGTTCGCACAGGAGATTGGAAATCCAAGTGTGTCCCTCGCAAAAATTGCTGGGAATCTTCAACCGCTAGAAGCCTGTTACTTTATTTACGGACGTTATGGCGTTGCAACCCATGCCGTGGTGCTTCGTAAGAACAGGGAGGGAGAGGTTGAACTGATTGATCCCCAGCGTGGATCGGACGATGTTGGAAAGGAGTCTGGGTTCACTGCTGAGCGGGCAGCCGAACTTAGAGTTGAACTGACTCCTGAATATTATCGCGTTCGTGGAATTCCTGAAATTGAAGCGGTGATGGTTGAACAATCCGTGTTCTTCAAGTATTGGCCGTCAAAGGAAGCGTTATTTGATGATCTTCCTCATTTTGTGATTGCGTGTCTTATGGTGGATTCGGTGGTGGGACTCAAGATGCTCATTGACGATCGGGATACGTCAAAGTTGATGGAGGTAGAAGATATGCCAACTCCGACTCCAACTCCGAATCCGCCGATGGATGTGGAGGCAGAGGCAGAGTCGGAGATGGAGATGGAAGGAGGTGGAACCGAAACAGTTAACTATCCAATGACGCCTGAGAAAGGGGAGTCTGAAGATGACTTAACAACGTTGAGTGTTAAGCCAGGAGAACGACTTGATCCGACATCAATGAAAAAACTATTTTTATCTATTCAGGAAACAGCTACCGTCAATGTTGATCCTGTGTTATTCAAGACAATTGTAAAACTACTTGGAACGCCCGACGGAGAGGATGTGATTACAAATTTGCTAGAGTTACCCGAAGAGGAGTTTCAAGAAGAAGAAGAAGACGACGACGAACAGATGGGAGGTGCTGCAGTCATGATAACTCCTGAACAGTATAAGACTCAAATTCAAGACTTTTGGACAAAGAATCAAGCAGAAGATCGAGTCAATAGCACGTTTTATCTCATGAAAAAGGCGTTAGAACTCCATAATGTAGAGAGAAACCGTATTTCAAAAAAGGGAATCCTGAAAGGGTATGAATCTCCAAATCCAACAGGTCAATGTAAAAAAGTCGGAGGCGATGCAGTTGGGAACATATGCTGGCTATGTGGCGGTTTTGCTCCTTACAGCTGGGAAAAACTGAAACCAGAAACTCAGATGGGCATATGTAAATTATTTTTTAACCGAAAGGAATGCGAACATATTCTTCCAGTAAATCTTATGTATTTTCTCAAAACACTGGTGAATACGGAAATACCTCCTACAACAGAGATTCAAAAGAAACTTCAAAAATTGCTTTATGACAATAGTTGTAGACTCTGTAACGGGAAAAAGGATAACGGTCTGTATATACGAACGCAAACAATTGATGGGGATATTGAACCCCATGTTCCAAATATTCTTTCGGATGTTCTTACGTTTTTTACAGTATACGGTTCAACGACAGGACCATGCGAGAGTGGCAACGGAAATATGGGAGATGTTCCATCAGAACTTGCGAGCGTTGGAAGTCTTGTCCATGTAAAAGGTAAATACTACCCGAACATCATTCGCGCACAATTAAATCCTGGATTTGTGCCTTCCCCTACAAAACAGTCTACACAGGCCGATAAAGCCAAACAGTTATCTGGTCCTGCACAGATCTTATCGGGTATACAATCTAACTATCCAGAAGCATACCAGAAACTAACAACCGAACCAGGAATTACTGAACCAAGTACATCTACGTTTGGAAATGAAGTTCTTCCTCAAGTCACGAGTATTCTTAAAGGAAAGTTGCACACTGCCGAATCACTTGAGGGACCCTTTAAAGAAATAGCACGAGTAGACCAGAAAGTTGCCGTTGATTGGATTCTTCGTCGTTTCTGTATTATCTATGACAGGATAAGGACAATATGTAATGTTCTGAATAGTCCAGAAGGGAAGGCCCTATGGAATACACAGACAGACTCAATTTTATTAGGAAATGGGGAACCAATGAAACAAATTAAGGCACTTGCAGTTATTAACAATGGTCCCAAATCTGAAAGTACTCGTCTAGACAGAACAACACGTGGATCAGAGGAAGAGTCTGCTCCCGAAGATGAAGAGATGATGGGACAGAAGTATCCTATTGAGCCACCGCCAAAACGCCAACGGCGGGGAGGCGAAGAACACCTCGACATCTCCGTTCATCGGGGAGGTCGGCGTATTGTACATGTAGATCTTTAAGATCTCTAGGCAGGGATCCGAGCAGCATATGCAAGCTTGAACAGGTCAGGTTCAATCTTGACGTCCACTACCTCCAGCGTTGTTTCCAGAAAGTCAATGAGGGCACCGTACTCTTTCCCTTCTTGGGCTAGGAACACTTTGAGTTCTTTGATCTTGTGATCATCTAACCAATTCAGGAGAAGGCGGACCATACGGTCGTACACCAGCTTGTCGGCATAGGTCACGGGTCTATGTTGGCGGGTGTACACTTCCAATTCCTGGAGGGGCGTTGGATTTGGGTTGGGTGATCGCATTTGTATCTGTTAGTAGAGGAACCTTTAAAGTTAAAGCCTGCAGGGACTCTTCTATGTAGATGGAGGTATGTTCCACCTGGCCGCAAATATCAGGGACATCAAAGCCAGGAATCTTCCCGAACTTTTCGTTGCACCTATTGCGAATATCTTTGGGAATGATGGTGTTCGTATCTGACACCTCGTTGATATCCTGTTTAATGTATTTCAGGAAGGTTCCACAGTCCTTGCGACTCGCATAGGGAAGCACCACTTGTTCCTGAATCTTGCGAGAAATATGGTCCCACTTGGTGGCCGAGTGCTTGTAATCGGATGCTAAAGATGTCCAATTGAATTGCTCCTGAATCATCTTGATGATCCCAATTCCGACGGAGATGGAGCCAGTCACTATGGATGTTGTCTTGGGCTCAATTTGGGAACTTGCTAGAGCAAGGTTGACGATACCAATCAGGGAAATTGCGATATTGGTACAGATATTCATAGCGGTGGATCGCCTGCTGTAACGCGAATACGAATGGGTATGCATCCAATTGAATGATTTAGCCTGGTCACACCAATTTGCTAACATCGTATCAATTTGGGGGGTCCATTGCAGTCCAGGTGACGTATCGGGGGTTTCATCTTTGGTAGACATACTAATTATGTCTTATTGAGGTTTTACCGCGTTGGAGTCCTCGGGAGTCTGCGTATCGTGGGGAGTGGGGAAGTAGGGAACATAGGACTTCCAGACCGTGAACGCAAACACGACAAATCCGATAAGACCAAGGAGAATAGAGGTCCACGAGATGCCGAACATGACTATTTATTTGTAGGCACCAGATAGTTTATTGACCCAGCATCCGCAGTTGCGGTTATATCGGTGAGTACTTGTCGTCGCGTGATGCAGTGTGAACGCAGTCCACAGAACTGCCTGGCTGACACCAATATACTTGAATGTCAGGTTGTATACATTCATTTGATCTACGATAAGTGATTTAAATGACCCACCCTCAGTCATATGGTGGCGGGGATATCAAAGCCTGGTTAATGAGCGAGTCTTAAGATCTCGTGGAGTAATCCTCAGGGGTTCAAATCCCCTTCCCCGCAACCCTAACACCTGTAGTTCAGTGGTAGAATGCGACCCTTCCACATACGTAAAGTATTGGCGTAAGGTTGTGACCCGGGTTCGGTTCCCGGCGGGTGTACTTCGTTTGTTTTTTTGAAATCTAGAAAGGTTCCAAAAAAACGAATAACCTCCAAATGCAAGATAAGGAGAGCACTAAGATGCCGCACATTTACGTTCTTGAACTGACCCATAAAAACTACTTTATTGGACGATGCGAGGACTCGGAAGATCTGAACGAGAAACTGGATAACCACTTTCTCGGAAAGGAAGAGATGTTGGATCGGTTTAAGAAGCCAATCACTCTTCCAGTGGTCAAAGTGGATAAGATCATACGCGATATCACTCCGAGTGGTGAAACAAGTTGTATTCTCGCGTACATCGAGATATACGGAATGCTCAAGGTCAACACAAACCTGTACTGTTATCGGTGTGGACACGTGGGACATTACAAGAAGAACTGTATGTCCCGCTGGCACAAGAACGACTTTGAATTGGAGGATTAGTAAGTTTAAATCTGCGTAAGACATAATACTATGTCCTTTTTTGGTAAGATCGCTGAACAAGCGAAGATCGCAGCCATGGCTCAGATTCCCGCGGCCATTGCGGCTAGCAAGGGTCCGATCATTGACGCCATCAAGTCGTATATCCAGAAGAATCCGTCGCAGGCCGATGTGATCAAGCGCAATCTCGCGGAGATTTCGGCAGGAGTCCAAACAGCGGGAACTCGCAAGAAGCGTCGCGGAACACTGAAGGCAGGTCGTCGCTCTCGGCTGCAGAAGACGCGGGCGCGGGCTGGAATGAAGATTCCCGAGACCTATAAGCCGTATGCGAACATTCTTGAGGAGAAGAAGAAGGAGTAAAAACGGACCCATTTAAAGTCTGGGGGATAGAATATAACAAACCCCCAGAATGTCCATCCCCTCCTTTATCGCTCCCCTCCTCCGCCGCCCTGAGGCCCTCCTCCAGCAGATTGCCGAGAATCCCGGAGATATGGCTGATGCCGCCCTCATGATGATCACATCCAGCGCTACCAACGATTACCTAGAGAAGATTGGCGCCGAAGCCATCGGTGCTCGCCACCTGTCCGCCAAGCTCGGCGCCGACGGCATGATGCCCGATGGAACTGAGGTGGAAATCAAGCCCCGTAAGTCCAAGACTCCTAATGCTACCTCGTGCGGTGTCGTGAACGACGACACACCTATGAAACTCAAAAAGTCAGTGGAATCCGATCCCCTGCTCGTTGTGATCAATGCTACGACTGAGTCTCGTGTGAACTGGGCCGTCGTCACCCGATTCAAGTACTGGAATAACGCCCGCTACGCCAAGATTGTGAAAAATCTTGGGATTACTGCCTCCGATGGCTGGAAATGGTCTCTCGCCGAGCTGCCGTATGAACCTACTGATCTGGCTAGCTGCCTCACGGACCTTAATGCTCGCCATGCAGCCCATCGGTACGTGAGGAGCTCGGATCTCCACCTCTCAGTTCTTCTCAAGATTCCTCATGAAGAGCGTAATATCTGGGTCCACCCGGATGTCCCTCACAAGTCACTCCCTAAGGTTATTCAGCAGCTCCTCTGAATTGGAAGCAGAACGTATCTTCCTCTGACCCGCGTGTCTCCACTCCATCCGTGATGCGCGCACCCCCCATTCTTCCTGATCCGCGCATGGTCACCGTCTTCACTAAGTTCCACCCAGCATCTGCATGTATTTTTTTCGTGACGTCGGCGAGAGGATAAGCCCTGTCTGACTTGAAATTCTTGACGCTCCAACAACTTGTCCCTCCCTCCCTCAATTTTGCGAGGCAGGATAGAATCACTGGTTTCAACCAAGTCTCTACCCACGCATCCCAACTAGGATGGTTGGTTGTAGACTGTTCCCCTGCGGTATACAATTCCAGGTTGAAGTAGGGTGGACTTGTGAGAACAAGATCAAACTCACCTGCAGCAATACTGGGAAGAGCGAGTTCGGCAGGCTGGTCTAGAACCGTAGCGGTCTTTCCAATATCTCCGAGTATTCCACGTAGGCCCTGAACCGTATTGGGATCGGGTTCGCAGCCCGTATACTCTGCCCCTGCCGCCAGAGATCCCAACATGCGTCCACCCCAACCGATACACGGATCTAGAACCTTCTTGGCTCCGAAGAACTGTACGATAGCTTTTGACGTGACCGCCCGATATTTAGAGACATTTGCTAACCCACCCATCATCACTAGCATCCGACGAATCTCGCTCTTGTATGGAGTGGAATGCATCTGGATATTGGTAAGAAACGCCTTTTCCAGTTGTACGGCAGTCACAAGGCTCCGGACAGACACGCCCTTCCAGTTCCGAACTTCGTAGAAATGCGGATGCCAGTGATCCAGGATTTTATGTCCAGGGCGGGATCGTGTATCTATGGGCAGAACATCTCCGTTGCCGATCACCTCCTTTTTGCATAAAGACACCCAGTCCTTTTGGCGTTGAGGAACAGTATACTCATCTCGCAAGATAAGGTCGGGATTAGCTACGATCTCGGCGATAATCGGAGCAAGTTTGGATCGGAGGTCGGGTTCCTTTTCTGGAGTCAGTTCCGTCTTAGGAATACTTATATCATCCCGGTCCCAGTAGGTTGAATTTGCCAGAAGTTTGCGAGCCGCAAAGCGAATACCAAGAAGACTCGCCATGTGTGGAATACTCCTATACTTACCTACCACCGAAATTGTCCGTTTTTACACAATATAACAATGGGTTCGCGTTTATCGAACACGTCATGGTGCTGGAGTCCCCGCCAACGGTGTCCCGAACATACTCCATTCCCCAAGAAGAAGACGTACGAAGAGCTTCTGCAAGAGCAAACGGAGGAAAAGATGGCGAAGAAATGGTGGGCCGAACATCGGTCATTGTATGTGGAAGGCCGAGATCCCAATATCTTGGGTATTGGGGATTGCGATACATCAGACAACCCGTAATTCAGCAAAACGGATCGGCCGTTCCCTAGTCGTTTTGGTTGGTATACATCAGCATAGCAACCAAAATGAGCACCAATACTGCATCGCGTATCTATATCGATGATCTAATGACGAATCTCATGGACCTTGAAGGGTTTGTTCGCATGGAGTATGAGAAGGACTTTCCCGACTTCCTTCCTCCTCCTGCAACAGGTCGCCCTCCCCCCCTCACTGATGAACAGATTAATGAGAAGGGCGAGGCGTACTGGACCTACCCCCTGCGACTCAAGCATTACGAGGAGAAGTGCTACATGGCTTTCGAGGCCTGGAATCGCAGGTGTGTGGAGAGTATGAACAACACCACTGCTCTCAACCATCTCAGCTGGCTATGCGAGAAGATCGCGACGGGGCAGCTGAAACTCATGGATGAAGAGTCGGGGGCATGCTTCGAAGCACACGGGTTCTTCTTCGACCAGAATAAGAATTTGGTTCTCACCAATCCCCGCTAAAACCCTAAAATGCTAAACTATTAAAACGGATATCCCATTCCCCAGTCTTTTTCAGTGTCATAGAAACCAAGATGCCCCGTTATACTGCCTGCTATGATGCATACCTGTATTTCGTCGTTCCCAAGTCTGTGAGTGAGTACCTGCTAGAGGAGTACGATGCGAAAAATGACGGAAAGGCGGTTGGTTCGTGGTGGATTCGTCATGGTACGTTCTACTACATAGACAAAGAGGGCAACAGGAAGGAAATTGAGAGCGAGCCTGAACATGATATAGATTACAAGCGTCCGTCTGGCGATGTTATGATTGACGACTGCGATGACGGTGAGGATGAGGAGTAAATAAGAAACTAAAAACGGATTAGGTCTATCCCAGCTTTTTTCAGTTTCATACTAAGATGCCTTACCTTCTTCGTCGTAACGAGTGGATCTGGGGCAAGCCGTGCACGTGCTGCCGTCAGTTTGAGGTTGATCAGGCGAAGAAGGAGGAGACTAGGGAAAAGAGGGCGGCTCGTCGTGCTGCTCAACCCCAGAATCCGCCGCCAGAAACAATTCAAGAGACAACTGTTCCAATGTATCCCACTCTAAGTTCCATCATCACCCGCCAGATGAATTACTATTACGGGTATGGATCGCCATATGGAAATGGAATTAACTAGTAAAAACGGATGCCTTATTACCCAGTCTTTTTCAGTAGCATACTACAGAATGGGTGGCCAAACTGCATTTGCTTACTACGACAATGATTCCCAACTTCTCTCCTACTGGTTGATGCGTGATATGAATCCCCTGGAATTCATCAACTATCTCAACGAGCCACTCCATGTGATCAAGGATGTGGCTCGTCCCTTACTTAAGGGTAATTGTCTGCTAGACGAATTCAAGAGCGAAAAATTTCAAGAGGAACACGATCTCGTGTGGGCAGCTATCATTCTACCCGAGTCCATCGTGTGCTACAATCGCCAATATACGGTGATCATGAAGAAGCGCAAGTAAACGGGTAAAAATAGGGACCTATTTTTGCTTGAGGGAAAGTAATGCCGGTGTACCACAACTACATTGTAGAAATGGCTACAAAGGTCGCATGGGACGAGGACGATGTGAAGCGGGTCCTGTCGGCGAAGAAGTACAAGTACGATCTCTTACATCTCAAGGGTACAAGGCTGACCCGGTTTATTATTACGGTCCACGAGGGTAGCGAGATTGAGGCAATTCTCCAGTCCCTTCACTACCTGTACCCGGTCGGCATGAAGTACAACGCTATCAAAGATTTTTGAGGCGACGGGTCTTACGGGTGCGCCGAGATGATCCTAAGAACCCCCGAATCATTCCAGGAAGAAACGGAGGCAGATCCTTTTTCACACCGACTTCAATCGCCATCTTCGGATTCCGAACACGTTCAATTTTCTGCTTAACCTCATCAAGTGCTTTGGGGTACGTTGCTAGGGTATCGTACACCAGCTGAGGGTTCGCACCGTGTTTCAGGAGGATCTTGATAATTGTATGAATCTTTACGGCTGTTGGAGACTTTACATCGTTGAGCGGCATATTGTCTGCTGCCCAGTACAGTGCAGTCCCGCCTTCCGACCCTTTAGCATCTACTTGTGCTCCAGCATCAATTAATATCTGCACAAGTTCAGGATTATCTTTGTGAACTGCCTCAATCAGAGGCGTATTCTCACCATCTGGGTTTACGGCATTCGGATCTGCTCCATACTCAAGTGCCTCTTTCACGCCATCAACGGACTGAGATTGGATCGCTCTGAACAGTTCCCTGTCCGTAGGTTCTGCACCCGCCTTCTGAGATTTAGGGCCTCGGCGACGAGTCCTGCGTCCTCCTGGTTGCTGGCTCGTATGCCCCTTCCGTCGAAACGTCTCTTTGGCGTTGGGTAACATTCCTGAGGATAACAACCCCTTAAAATACTTCTTCTTCTTTTCGTACTGTGGATCAGTCTTCTTGAGATCCGAGATGTAATTTGTAAGTTTGCTGTCGAGCATGTCCACTACCTCATAACTAGACGCAGGGGGGTTTCTACTCTCTAGTCTAATCTGCTCGTCCAGTATTTCTCGCTTCATACGAGAGATTGATGGTGCATTATCCATTGTATCGTATCCTACTTACTTTACTACTCTATAATTTCTAACTCTACCTCTACCTTTACCTTTTAGTCGCCCTTCACGAAATCAATCGCAGGTTTGAACACCATACGGGCAAACGCTTTCACTTCCTTTTTGTAGTATTCTACAAGCCAGCCAAGGGCAGAGGTGGAGAGTACAACGAGTCCAGCGGAAAATACGATCTTGCGGTCAAGAGGTGTGAAGTTGGAGGTTCCCGTATACTTGTTGAAGCGCAGGACAAGGAAAAGGGCAACGTAGACTTTCACATAGGATTCAAGCGTGTGTATGTATTCAGGGGCATTTTCTACGAGACCTACAAGGACAGCGGCGTAGACCACGTGGATAAGAAGAGCGAGCCAGAGATAGGTTGAGGTATGAAGAGTCCAGATATCCACCATTAACTATTTAGGGAGGAAATAGATATTATTTTATAGGTTTTGGTATAAGTCAATGGGGTACATATACAAAATTACAAATATAATAAGCAATAAGTGTTATATCGGAGAGACTATCCAAGACGATGCCTTAAAACGGTTCAAATCTCATATTTCTGCATCTCGTCGAGGTTCAGGGTGTCCAGCTCTCCGAGATGCGTTTAAAAAATATGGTTTTGAAAATTTTAAGTTTGATGTTCTTATTATTTGTTTTGACGAAGATAGATTTAGATATGAAAAGGAATACATCAAGAAATACAATTCTCTAGTTCCAAACGGTTATAATATAAAAGAATGTGGTGAAGGACCTTCTGGATTTCATCATACTGATGAAACAAAAATGAAAATATCTAAAAAAATTTCGGATCGTATGAATGATCCATTAGTTATGGAACAGAACAGACAAAGATTAAAAACCATATGGAAAGATGAAAATAAACGAAAAGAACAATCCGCGAGGATAAAAACATCAGAAAATCATAAATTAAGTATTCTTAACAGACGGCAAACATATATACATTCTTACGAAACAAAAATAAAAATATCAAACACCCTTACGGGGAAACACGCCGCGCTGCCTGCCGAACATAAAAAGAAAATTTCTGAATCAATGTGTAAACCCATATTACAGTATGATAGTAAAAATACACTTATACGTAGGTTTAAAAGTACGAATGAAGCTACATCTATTTTAAATTTACCAAAAGGAGGGATATCCCATGTCCTTTGTGGGAAAACAAAAACGTGCGGAGGATTTATATGGAAATTTGAATAATTGGTTTAAAGGGATTGGCCTTCATGAAGATATGGAGATATAATATAGTGGTAGTATGTGAGGTTCTGATTCTCAACACCTAGGTTCGATCCCTAGTATCTCCACCATGTTTCTCGGGATAACTCAGTTGGTAGAGTGACGGATTGTAGCTAGTAGAAAGCTAAG
>Ga0114975_10000235_pt1 | contig 41829 bp, 35 predicted proteins | sample S_130626_EF_Meta_FD_87031 | JGI IMG/M metagenome (GOLD analysis project Ga0114975, IMG submission 87031) | Freshwater microbial communities from Lake Simoncouche, Canada to study carbon cycling - S_130626_EF_MetaG | ecosystem: Environmental > Aquatic > Freshwater > Lake | place: Lake...
ACTACCAATCCTTCAATTACCACTACCAATCCTTCAATTACCACTACCAATCCTTCAATTACCACTACCAATCCTTCAATTACCACTACCAATCCTTCAATTACCACTACCAATCCTTCAATTGCCACTACCAATCCTTCAATTACCACTACCAATCCTTCAATTACCACTACCAATCCTTCAATTACCACTACCAATCCTTCAATTACCACTACCAATCCTTCAATTACCACTACCAGTAATAATTACTATTTTAATAAAATTACCGCAAACAAAGATGAAATTTTGAACGAGATAAACGCCGCAAATTCTAGACTTGGTTTGTTATTTGACGACATTCATGCGAATAGCTACAAAACCTTTATGTCAACATTAAACTCTGCAATTGCCAAAATAGACGAAATAGACTTAAAATCGGATATTAAAAACGATGTTAAGGACGGAAAGGTAAATAAAGTGTATCTAGAAATCGGAGATGAAATGGAAAAATCAGGATATCCATACATTGCCTTTTATAATAACTTTATTCCGTCATTTAACGAGACCGCTGGACATTGTTTAGATTTTTATTATGCAGAAGGCGACAAAGCCAAAATATTGTTAAACAACGACATGCAACATTTTAGTTTACTAATATACAATCAAAATGTAACGATGTCAAAAGCGTTCAAAAACGACAATTCAATTCATTTATTAGATTTATTATATGAACATTATTCTAACATAACAATTTTAAGACAAAATCAACTCCATGAATTAAGTAACTATTTTATTGATATTTATCATAAATTGGCTGACGTGTCATTTTCTAACCTCTCTCCTCCAAAAACAAAGGACGATCTTAAAACTTCATTACAAAAGATAATCGACGAATATTATAATATTGAGATATCTTCGGTTAATCCTGATTTATTAGCTCTCCAGCAAAAACATATAGACGAGATAATAAAGACAATGGACAATCATATTGAAAATGTATGTTCAAAAATTTAGTTTATTACAACAAAAGGTTATAATAAAATCCCTATATAATATAGTATTAGTATAGTATGTCACAAGGTTCATTAAATAGTTCATCCTATTCAGATATTGTTCCAGATCCTTCTCTAAAAATTATTCCATTGACCGCGTCTCCAGCGATCGCAAAGGCGAATATTACTCCTGGCCCCTCACTCGCACCGGTAAATATTGCTCCTGCGCCAACTATTTCTCCAATAATAAACGCCCCGGTTCCTTACGTTAGTAATACTATTAATATTATAACCACACAACCTTCATTTGCGACATCCAAAGCGCCCATTTTAACGCCGCTTGCATTCTCGACGCCGGCGTCTGTGGCCGTTTCAAACACTCCTGTTCCTGCGGCCGTTTATGTTTCACCTACTCCAATCCCGTCTGTTGTTTATGTTTCGCCAACTCCGGTTCCCGTGGTCGGATCTTTAGTAAACGCTCCTGTTCCAGCCGCGGCCGTTGCTAATAATACTCCTCCTCCCAAACTTGCTGATGCTCAAGCTGTTGCTGCTGTTGTAGTTTCTTATTCCCCCGCCCCAAATGCTCCTGGACAAACGCCCGCGCCTACTCTTCCGCCTATACCAACTCCTCCTCCTCCTCCTACTCCTCCCCCTCGTCCAGACGCACCCGCTCCCACGCCAAGCCCCACCCCAACACAAACTCCAACTCCCACTCCAAAACCCACACCATACACCATTGTGGGGATAGGAACGGATAATCGGTTATATTCTAAAAAAGTAAACGCAAACGCATGGGCCTTTATTTCTGAGCCATGGGCGCAAGTGGCAAATAATACGTGTTGTGTAAAATCTATAACACAACTAAACACTGGTACTCTTCTTGCTGTAGGAACGGATAATCAATTGTATACAAAATATTCATTAACGTCGCCTTGGTATTTGGTTAGAAATCAACCATGCTGCGTTATTTCGGTTTCTCAAATGAACGACGGCACCATATTAGGTGTTGGAACGGATAATCGATTATATACAAAAAAATTTGTTTCTAGCAATTGGGTTCAGGTTCCCAGCAGCAATTGTTGCGTGAAAGGAGCAATACAACTCAAAGATGGAACTATAGTTGGAATAGGAATGGGGAGTGATTTGTTCACAAAAAAAAATCTCAATGATGAATGGGTTTGGGCTGGTTCCAATACATGCTGTGTTATGGCGATTGCCGAAGATCCAAATGGTTTAATTTTAGGAATAGGATACGATAATCGCATATACACAAAAGCGACATTAAGCAGCAACTGGCAATACGCGGAAAACAGTACATGTTGTATCATAGGCGTGACCGTTATGAGATATCCCGATCCAAAATCGGTGCCGAGCGTATACCAAATATTAGGAGTTGGATACGACAATCGATTATATTTAAAAGATCATTTATGGGGCGACTGGAGACAAGTGGGAAATCAACCTGGCGACGTTTTTTCTGTAACACAATTGAATGACGGAACCATAGTTGGCGTGGGCATGAACAAATATTTATACACAAAGGCCAACCCAGAGAGCGATTGGCAATTTGCTGGGGATAATACATGCTGCGTTAATTGGGTCACTCAATTGAACAATGGAACCATTGTTGGCATAGGTAACGATTGGGCGTTGTGGACAAAAGGGTCACTTTCTGACGGTTGGACCCCAGCCCCAGAGCCAAGATGCTGCGTAAAGTCTATAATTCAGTTAAAAAATAATACAATAGTTGCGGTAGGAATGGATAACAATTTATATTTAAAGGCTTCAAAACTCAATGATGGCTGGCAAGGAATAGGCCATTGCTGTGTTTTTGGATTGGCCCAAACACCAGAAGGAATAATCTTAGGAATAGGAACAAACAGCTATATTTATTTGAAACGAAACATATGGGCGGGATGGGAATGGGTTAGCGGAAATACATGTTGCATTAAAGGAATTACATCGATTAGTTATCCTAAAGCGGTAACAGATACATTATATCCGAATATGCTTTTAAATTATAACACGTATATCCAGAGTGCAAACGGACAATACGTATTAATCATGCAAACGGATGGAAATTTAGTTGGATATGATACAAACAATCAGGCATTTTGGTCATCGAATACTTATAATGTTGGTGCAACATTTGCCGTTTTGCAATCCGATGGAAATTTTGTTATATATGATCCAAACAACAACTCGAAATGGGCAACAAACACGATCAACAATGGCGTTGCTCCTTGGAAATTGGTTTTGCAAAATAATCGAAACTTTGCTATTTATGACGCAAATGATGCACCTATATGGTCTGCTAAATGTGGTGTATAAAAAATATTTCATACACATTTTTTTATGCATACATTGTTGTCATATTTATAGCAAAATTGTCTTCGTCGTCTCTGTGTAAGCTTTCCAATATCTCTTCGAAATTAAAAGAATGCAGTTCATTGTTCTCATCAAAGATGCTAAATGTTTCGGATATGCCGATAGACGTTACATAATTGGGATCGCTCTCTCTCAAACCGCGATCACCTATGCGGTCGATTACATAAGTAATTTCTATTTCTTCATCATTATCTTCATCAATTGACATTTCGTCAATACTTGGTTCGCGTGGAAAATTCATATTTCCACACGACCTCTCAAGATCATACGCCTCTTTTAACTCGGAATACTCGTTATTATTTACAAGGCCGTTTTCGGATTTATAAATGCGCAATATGTTTTGCTTACGACACATTGGACAGTCCAATTTCTCTTTTAAAATACACGTGTCTCTACACACCAGACATATGTAATGATCACAAAGCGTTGTATCTGTTGTATTTTCAAAACACACGCAACATTTTTGATCCTCATTGTACGGCAACACTGCTTCTTCCAATTTCAACATTTCATAGACAGATGGAGAACATAAATCTCCTCCATAGATCTTATATGTCGCCGCAATTTGTTCTATAATTTGTACTGCGTGTTCAATGGTTCTGTAAGGAGTATGATACAAAGAATACTTTTCTTGGGCGTGTTCGTCAAACTGTTGTTTTTTCTCACAATAAATATTTACAGCCTCAATATTTACAAGACGAGGCAATCTATGTATAATCGGATAACAATAGACCCCGTCGATTTTTACTGGACGAAAATGATAACTTTGGCTTGTTTCCAAATAAGTTTTTATTATATCTATGAGTTTGTTTACGCGAGGTTCTCGATTTTCTTGCCGAATGGACATTTTGGTTTTGGTTTTGGTTGACGATCAAAATGCCGTGTCCAAAATTCAATTTTTCAGCAATATAATATATTAAACGAAACACGATATAAAAATATCTACCGATATATTTTTATATTTGGATATGAACGAAGAGAATAATGTATTAACTATAAAAACGGTTCAAATTCAGCCTATTCGCAACATGATCACCGCCATAAAGGATATTTTGACTGATGCCACTATCACCTTCACGAAGGACGGTCTCAAGATCATTAACTTTGATAAAACCCATACGATTTTGGTAAACGTCATTTTGCATTCTCATAAATTCGAGCAGTATTTATGTAAGCCCGATAAGATCATTGTTTGCGCGAATACTCTGCATTTATTCAAGGTGATTTCCACTATGTCAAATGACGATACTCTTTCTATGTATATCGATAACTCGGATTATCACGATGGTATTGTCTCTCATTTGGGGTTACAATACGATAACGGCGATATCAAGCAATGTTATAGTCAGAAGTTGCGATTGATCGAGCCGGATACTGAGGAGCTCGTGGTTCCGGATGTGGAGTATTCCACGGTTATTAATCTGCCTACGGCCGACTTCCAAAAGATCATTCGCGATCTAAATGGTATTTCGGATCGTATTGAGATCAAGTCGGTAGGAAACGATCTGATCTTTTCATGTGAGGGCAACTTCGCGAGTTCACGTATTTTTCGTACGGAATCGGATGGAAATATGGAGTTTATTCAAAAGCCCGACGCGTCGGTCATTATTCAGGGCGAGTTTTCTCTGAAATCGCTATCGCATTTCATTAAGTGCACTCCTCTATGCAGTCATTTGGAAATGTATTTAGGCAATGATCTGCCGCTTATCGTGAAATACGACGTTGCTTCGCTCGGTGAAATCAAACTTTGCTTGGCGCCGCTCCCTCCTTCGTAATATAAAAATAATTATGTACCTATTTTTATATTCTCAGTCTTATTAATTTTTCCGGAAAAGAATCGGGCTCACTTTTGAAAATTGGACATTTATAAATGTCCAAAATGGAAAAGTAGGACCCTAAAATTTCGGAAAAAAACACGTTCACTCGATTATGCTGTAAATGCCAAAAAAATACGCCAAAAGTTGGCTGCATAATTTTTCAACTTTTTCCGCGGACCGCTTTAGGGGATTTTTAGGTTGCCATAAGGTATACAATGTCCAAAAAAAATCCCCTGCCCATTGATGTAAAACCTTTGTTTCATTGCGAACGGTGTGACTACTCTACGAGTAATAAAAAGGATTTTACGAAGCATACAAATACCATGAAGCACCAGAAAAAAGTTGACGATTGGTTGCTAAAATTACAATATTACGAACTAATGCAGAGTGCACCTAAGCATATGTGCAGTCATTGTGGACAAAATTATAAGGACAAATCGGGATTATGGCGGCATAAGAAAAAGTGCCAACCCGAACCCGAACCAAAACAGGTAGAAACGGCGTCCGTTTCCAATGATATGATTATGAAATTGATGGAGCAAAACCATGAGCTACAAAAGCAGATCTTGGAATTAGCAAAGAACCAGTCGGTTATTCATAATACGAATTCGAATAACAACACAACTACGAATAATCAATTCAATTTACAATTGTTTTTGAACGAGACATGTAAGGACGCTCTGAATATCAGTGAATTTGTGAACTCGCTTCAGCTACAATTGAAGGACTTTGAGACGACAGGCAGGATAGGATATGTGGAAGGCATTTCGCGTATTATTGTGAATGGTTTGAAACAGATCGATGTTCACAAGAGGCCGATCCATTGCACGGATATCAAACGCGAAACCGTGTATATTAAAGATCAGGATGCATGGGAAAAGGAGAACCCGGAAAAGAATAAATTGAAAAGCGCGGTAAATCGTGTCGCGAGAATGAATTTGAACCAGCTATCCAAATGGCAAGAGGCGAACCCGGACTGCGTGAATATCAATACGAAAGAAAATGACGATTATATACAATTGTCATTAGCTGCTTTGGGAGGAAGATGTCAAGAAGAAGATGAAAAATATATGGATAAGATCATGAAGAATGTACTGCGTGAAGTGGTATTGGACAAAACCCCTGAACGACCCTAAATCTAAGTATGCTTTGATTTATGACGTCAAAGGAGGGGTTGCAGAGGAACCTTGGTTCCCTGCTCATATTATGCGCACTTTCACCATTTTTGTATTGACGCACCCTAATACCTCCGTTTTCTCCACATTCTTCACTTGGGTATAAATGATCGCCAAGTCCGACATATATGAATACTTCGAATATTGCTTACAAATCATTGCACCCTGGGTGATGATCTGTCGGAGTTGCTTCTTATCCATTTTGATGTCATTCGTTTCAGCGATGACGTGACCCGATGAGAACCCTTGGACATGAAACCAAATATCATCGTCCATGGAATGGTCAATGATGTTAAAGTTATCGGCCGCGTTCTCTCCAACGAAGAAATTAACGTTTTTGTTTAGACTTGTAATGTACTTGGAAATGGTCTTCATTTTTGCTTTTGCTATACTTAAAACATTTATTTTCTTTAACTCAATTTTTTTAGGTACATTTTATGCTCCCATATGATTTTATATACCTCATCAAAGTCTACATCGTACCAAAGAGTTTTTGCTAGTTTTCTCGGATTAGTTGTGCTAGTGAAGACCATATAATCATTGAGTTCGCGATAAGCAATAGCTCTTATAAGTTGAGCTTCTTCGTTGGTCCACCATAAGTATCTGGTTAAATAATTGTCTCGTAAATAGTCATTGTTGGGTATAATTCGCACATCTCTGAAATCCGAAAACCTTACTTTCTTTTTGCTCATTCCGTTTATAAGATAACTATATGTAATAACTTCTAGTTATATTATTATTTTTGAATTCTGATGTATTAACATATAATGCTGATTAAAATTCTGGCTCGTGCTTCTTAAACAGGCATCCGTTCTTAGATAAAAACGGAACATCCGCTATAATATTCGGATCCTGATAATTAGACGTATCCAACCAAATCTTTATAATACAAAAATTCTTCTTGGGTGAAATGGTAATACCATTTACGTGCTTATTAATATTTTTCTCGCTACATAGGCTCTCTCCACATAATAAAAAAAACAAATGCTTCCATACATCATGGACTTGTTTATTAATAACCTTATAAGAAAAGCAACCACCGTTACGGTTTTTTGGATCTTCCCACATTGGAGTAATCCCACTACGCATAACAAAAAGCATACAATTTTTAACTACGTTCTCCTGAATGGTTTCATTCAACAAAATCACTTTCTCGGCCGTATCTATTGCGTTCATTATGATAGTATAACCCGACAAATCCCAATTTTTGTCGTGTGGTAAATGGTAATATAGATCCCATTTATCATTCAGATTGTGTTGTGGGGCCGAATTACTTAATGTGTCCATGGGTTGGTCAATCCCGTACTATAAATGCTTTTATCTTTTTATATGGTTTTTTTATTCTTTATTCATAACGGCATATCCAGTCTTATTCAGGACAATATATTGTGTTGCGTCGATCTCAAACGTTCTGAGGTCATTGTCCATGATTTTCAGCTTATAATTCGGGTCGTATTTGCTATACGGAATTTGATAGTTCAATGCGCGCGCTACAAAACCATTGGATAGGATTTCGTTGTTCACCAAATATTCGTTCTTATTCAACTCCAACACAATAGGGTTTTCTTCTCTGTCGCTCTTATACTCAATACTCAAAAACTTGACATCCGATATATCAAGTTGCACGTTATTTACAGTGCCTTCAGAAGACTTTTTGCATATGCGATGAATGTATTTTCCGTTCAACTTGAATGAAACTATCGCATCAACTAGAGCGGTTTCTCCCAAAAAAACGTCATAAACCTCTTTGTATAACATTTGGAAATGCTCTGTAAACGAAAGGGGACGTGTTGTGTCATAACAGTCGTTATAGACATAACCATGCGTTTTGTAGTCAGTGTAATACTTCCATAGCGTAGAAATGGAATACCAATTTTCGTCGAAGGGCTCAAACTTTCTCATTTGGAACACTGCCTTTGTAACGGAAAAGGCATATTGACTGCGATCCACGAGATACCTGAACTGTTTATTATTATCGTAAAATTGATTGAACTTTTTCTTTGAATACTCCACGCCACGGCTGTAATACATGAGTGCCATAATTTGGGTTTGCTCCCAGTCCAGTTTTTTTGCCCGCTCAGTAATGGGTTTTATTTGTTCTGTAATGTAAATAATTCCGATATCAATGAGCTGTCGTAAAGTGGTGGATAGCTCTTCCAACATCGTAAACATCTCAAACATAGATAGTAATAAAAAATTATTTTTATATTATTTCTATATTCAATATTCCGGGGAACCAAGGTTCCCCCGGACGCCCCCTCCTTAAATTATAGAGGCCGAAAAAAATACTATTAATAACTTCTGAAATATTTACAGAAGTTATTTATTTAAGGGAGGGGTCGCAGGGGAACCGTAGGTTCCCTGCTTATATGTCCAATGAGATCGTGTTTCTATCCGACTTCTGCTTTCTACGCGAGCGCTTAGGTGCGTTCTCGTTTTGCATCTCCTTCAATGAAGAAATCGAGATCATGGAATCTTCGTCGTTGGTTTGTTGAATATCCACCGTGCGCGTCTTCAATCCAGACAAAATATTCTGTACATCCAAATTCTGGGGGCCCTTCATTTCGGGGCGCTGAGACGTCTGTTGGGGAGGTTGAGGGGGCTCAGGAAGAGGAACCGATCTAGCGGTCTTCATATCGGGTTCATTCACATTACGAAACGTATTGGTATCAAGTCCCTGTTCGCGGAACATTGCGCCACGGGCCGCGTTAATGTCCTGACGATTGCCCGGGTTCTCAGTAAAGACCATGCTGCCTGGGCGAGGAGGGGGCTGTTGTGTCTTCGTCTCCACGGGAGCGGGAGGAGGAGGGCCGCGAGGACGATTTTGCTGCTCTTGCATCAAGTTGTTCGCAAATGCGAAACCAGGCGACTGCTGGCTCATGGAGTTTACAGTAGCGTTTGTGAACGCCTTCATCAACTCGGGGCTCTGGCGAATAACATCATTGAACCCAGGGACGCTGGTGGAAAGCGCCTTATTGGTGAAGTTTACAACAGCGGCACTAAACCCCAAACGTAACAAAAGCGACAACTCGGGCGCCAACTTACCACCCTTATATTTCTCATGAAGCTCCGAAAAGATCTCCTCATAACTATCGATATCCTCGCTCACTTGTTCTCCCCAACCGTCCAAATTAATATCAAACGGATTGAACGCCGCATTGGCATACTCCACGGAATTCACGAATGTCATAAACCACCAGCCCTGTAACTTAATACTATCCTTCTTGCGCTTATCCTCAAGTGCAGTCTCATACTCATCCTCTACCTCCTCATAATTGGAATCCATCGTGAAATGCGAATTATGCTTGATCAACTTCTTATCATACCACTCCTCCAACTTCTTGATCATGGCGCGCTTCTTGCGACGCTTCTCGCGCTCATTGAGCTTTGAAGAAGAACGATCCTCATTCAACGGGATCTCGTTTAACTTTGAGTACCCATCCCAGGTTTTCGTGTTTCCGATACTTTCGGAGGTAGCATGGCCCAAATTGGAATCGTTATGTTCGTTGCTGCCAGAAGACTTGCTATCACCACCCCCGAACCCGAACAAATTCGATGCAAAGCCAGTGAAAGTCTTGGTATCTCCACTCGAAGCTGGTGGTTTTGCGCCAGAAAGCTCATTCAATTCGTTCTCCAAATTATCAAGATCTCCTAAATCCACGCTCGCGCTCTTCGATGGCAACTTTTTATCGTTCATTAATAATTCAATTCCTGGCCCAAAATTTACAGCTTTTGAAGGAGGTCCATCATTGAAACTCAAAGAAACCGGTTCTAAATCGTTCAATCCGATATCAATCACTTCCATTTATGTTAAAACTACACTATTTATTTTTAAGTTCTCCGCATAACATTTATTATTTCTCGCTTCGTCGCAAATACCACATTCCCTGTAAAAAACAATCGGCTAAATCATCCTTCTTTTTTGTCTCCAGAACATGCCTCCATGTCAAAAATTGTGGGGTTTGTTCCAAGATTTGAGAACAATAGATCACGCCGTTTTGTTTGTTCTCCTTATACTTAGTTTTTTTCGGATCCACACCATCGATCGGTCCCACTGCTGGCGTCAATGTATTTACTAGGCCTTTCAATTTATTACTCGATGATACAAATTCAATATGTATATCGGAATTATTCATTATAAAATACTGCGCCAACATGCCTTGTATCGTTTTCATACGATTGGCTATGGGTGAAATCTGGTTCTCAATAACGACGTGTGTTATCCCATTTATATGCTCGATTTCATTCAGTAACTTCTTCATGTTTTTTCCAATGATAATCAGATCCACTTCACCGGCGCTGGTCTTTTTAACGGCGCCAACCGGCTCAAAACATTTTGCGTCAAAAAATGTTCTCATTTTCTCCAGTATTTCCGTCTTTTTGAATTGTCCTTCTTCCTCTGACGTCAAGATGGAATGCGTTTTACATATCGTCAATAATTCCGCGTTTTTCAGTTTTTTCAGTGAGGTTTGTGAGAATTCTTTTTTGGGTAACAGCCATTCTTCGTTCTTTTTTGCATGCTTATCACAATATGTTGTGTCGCCTTTACAATATTTTGCGATCTTACCGCATGGTTTAGGTTCAATCTTTTTGGTTTTCCCGGGAATAAGACAACTACAGACCCGATTTATGGGCTCTTCTTCCATCAAATTGAGAACATTCCAATCTAGTATTGCGCGGTCAGTTCCACTGACGTCGAAAATGCAATAGGCCATGTTTTTGATACCCACATCAAAACTAATGAGTTTCATTGCGAATGAATAAATATAAGAATATAAGCTTTTTATATTTATGTGCGACGTGTTAATAATTCGTGTTGTGTAATCGGAGTAGAAAACTTTTTATCATTTAATTCCTCGCGGGTCAAATAGAGATGCTTCAAATCACTGGATGCGTATCCAAAAGGTTTTTCATCGAGGTTATCTTTGTTGTAATGGAAAGGAGGATTATTAACGTCTTTCAGAACCTCATTTGAATTTGGAGCCTCGTATTGTTTTGCGAAATAACCAGTATCATTCGACGATTCCCTAAAATTTTTCTCCATAATCTGAGTGGCATTTGCAACTAAATAATTACGGTATTCCCAGTTCGATTTAATTCCGTTATCCTGGAGAATTTGGTTGTTCACTGTAGATTCGGGCTGATACGAAGCAACAATGGATCTACCGTCGCTCATGAGCGGAGGAAACTCGGGGTATTTATTATTGGTATTATATCCTAAAGAGGATTTGGGTACGGTTTCTTTAATAACAGGGAAAGCAGATGTCAAATATGCAGATTCGTATAAATTGTATGACATTATTTTTATTATATATTAGTACATGATAAAAATAAAATTTATTCTTCGGTATTTGTCTCTAATAGTTTTATCAGCGCCATTTTTTTCATCTTACTCGGATCCGAAGATAACCCCTTGGTTATAACGGCAGCTCTTAATTGAGGCAAGCTCATTTTTCCATATATATCCCTCGCCGTTTCTGTCTTTGTTTCGTTTGTTTCTAAACTCGTTTCTTCAATAACTGGTTCCATGTTATCTAGTTTTTCGACTTGTATTCCATTTTCGGCAGTAACATCAATATTATCCATATTAGTTTCGGGTTCTTCATTATTCTCCTGTTCTTGTTCTTGATCGAGATCGGATAAAATTTCGTTTACTTCAATGGTCTCGCCCATGTCTACGTTAATAATCTTAACCGCTCCTTGTGTTTGTTCTTCTTCCTCTTCGTCACTATCTTCTTCGTCATCCTCCTCGCTATCTTCATCTTCTTCCTCGCTATCTTCATCTTCTTCCTCGCTATCTTCGTTGTCCTCCTCCTCACTATCTTCATCCTCGCTTTCCGAAACAACAATCTTGTTTTTATTCGTTAACGTAATGTCTATCGGAATTTTCTCTTCTTGTTTAACAAAATCATTCGGTCGAACACAACATGCGTTTGAACCATTCATCATATTCATTGGGTTCTTAAATACACATGCTGTTTGTTCGATTACAGAGTTCTTGATCGTCGTTATTTCTTGTACTATATTATTTATTATTTCAAACATTGTATCATTTTTTTGTTCAGACGCTGTCATACGCTGTTTAAAATGAAAAACCAGAAGTAAAATAAGGATAAATGTTATTCCTAAACTAATGAAAAAAAACGTGTCGATGTAATTGAATATTCCCATTAGAATGGTTATATAAATTATAATGCTTTTTCAAACGAAAAAGGAAACTCTGTTTTATAAATATATAATCTATTATATATTAGGATAACAGCATGGATTTACAGACGTCTCCCTCTAAAAAAATCTTTTCTACTTGCGAAGATGCGTACATCACAGAATATAAAAATTTTATAATCATTATACTGCTAACGCTTTTAATTTTAGGATTTTTAGGAATAAATATATGCGGATTTATAGCAGACGTTTTGAGCTTTTGCTTTGAACCAATCTATCAACTTGGAAGAGGCGTATTATATACCTTTGGATTTAGTGTAGGCGGCGCAATAAATAATGTAGCAGACGCGGTATCCGATGGCGCCAAAACAGGAATAGAAATTGCAGACGGAACTATTCATGACGCTACTGGACTTATTATGAAAGCAACCGATAAAGACAGCGACGAAACCGTTTTGAAGCGCCGTTTAGAAGAAAAAGAACGTCGCGAGAAAAAGTGCGAAAAGTTCTCGTTATATTCACAATCATTTGACAATATGATAAATTCGTCTTCGCAGAAAATTACTATCCCCCCTAATCCAGTAACCACGTCATCTCCTAATTCTGAAACTAGTTTTCCAAATGATGAATGGTGTTCCGTGGATGTGAAAGATTCCATACAATCGAGCCGTAATTGTCAATCCTTTGTAAAGTATCAGATCTCCAAATAACTTACTATGAAATAAATATAAATAATATGATTTATATTTGTTATAATGTCGAAGCCGGAGCTGTTTATATATTTATTGAAGCTACTGAATGATAAATATTTCGTTTACGCGTCTGAAGATAAGACTGATAAACAGATCATACAAGAATGTATTCTTTCGTTTCAGTATGTAAAAATGAATGATCCATTGGGCATCATCGATGTTCAGCCATTGGACGACGCGAAAGATGTCGATTATATGGTAAAACGATATATGTTAGTTTATGGCATAGATAATGTGCGCGGCGGAACTTATGAATATTCTGTATTGCCTGACAATTTCCAATTATTGGGCCATGTTGTGAACTCGACAGAGGAAGATATTCTAAGTTATTCGCAATACGCAACAGAAATTGCTACCAAATTTACAAAGGATACCAGTATGTATGATCTTAATGAAAACGTCAGGAGAACAATAAACGAAACCCAAGCATTCATTAAAACAAAGCAAGATTATAAACGTTTTGTGTGTTTCCAAACAGAAAACGGAGAACAAAAATTCGACCGTAATGTCATTTTCGTGTTGCGGCTAATGTCGGACATGATAAACTATAATGATATTGAGAAGTCTAGTGAAGTTCTTTCGGTGTATACTCAAATTATGCACATGATGAGAACAATAACAAAGAATTATTTTGAATTGACAGAGCAAGAACATAAGCCGATGTTCATGTTAAAAAACCCCGAGTTTATCTTCGATGTATTAATGTTTCAATCAAATACGAAAGTGGAACAGCAAATACTTTATGAAACAAAACGTCTTGCTAATCAATTACTTTATACCTTCGAAGGAATGGCGTATAAGATCATTAATTTCCTAGAGGAAGCGGAATTCGATTTCAATTCGTATCCCAAAAATTACGATCGCCGTCTTCTCTCCAAACTGGAACTATTGAATAAATTAATTCATGAGAAAAGTCGATCAAGAACCGCTTAATAAAAAGTTAGAACGTTGGCTAAAAAAATTATTTTTGATCGTACAATTCGTATTACTGGTTTGTGTGTTGCTTGAATTACATAAGATGCCCGATGTAAAATCACTGAAATAACTGAGATAAAACGCGTTTAATGTGCTCGCCATAGTAAATGTTAATTTGACATCATAAATATAACCGGGCTGGGTTTGTAAGTTAATATTGGAGACATTTAACATACCCAAATATATTTGTCCTTTAATTCCTCGATATGAATTATAGGGCGACATCGAGACGTCAAACCCGATTGTCTCATAATTCGTTACCGGCGAAAAAATCGGTACTTGATTTTTACTTGCATCAAAAACGATCTGTTGGTCGTTATATAAAACGGTAATGGAAATGTTTTGTATTTTTACTGTATTATTTCTAAGATTTACCGAACTTGAGTATGCAGTAGGAAGAAGATTTCCGCGAAAGTATAAACTTATTGGTGTTTGTATGTTATATACATAAGAAGTTTTTGCAATAGGATTATTGATGACCAATTTAAACAACGTCGTTACAATATTATCGTTAAATGATATGTCTGTGGTAGTAAATGTATTCCATTGATCGGTGGTTTGTGTATTAATAATCGCGTAGTTTCTAGTATTCGATGCGTAATTATAGAGCGGAACATTTTCATCCAAATAGAGGTTGACAATAGGACCAGGAACACCAGAAGAACTAGATGGAGTTAGGAAATTCGGGTTACATGCCGCGGGTAATGTTCCGGGAACAATTGTATATTGTACTGAATAAACTGGTTCGCCCTCGCTGGTTTTGTCAATCTGAGTTTTTGTTTCTGTATACGTGTCTGGATATTTTACAACAACCTGCGAATAGTTTCCTGATCCGTCGTGACTATAGAGAATAGTGTCGGCGAATGATTTTAGTTGCGGAGCGGTAGTAGTGTTTAATTTCGACCATAATTGCTTTTTCGTGGGTTTGTTTGTTTGACTACTACTTTTGTTATATTTCAATATTTCGGCTTTTCGTCTCATGTCAAAATCATTCTGTTTATATTGCGGATACCTTAAATAAGGAGAGGTGAGTTCAAATCGAACAGGAGGAGTAGTAAAATTTAAACGTTCTTTTCTTTGAGAGCATATAGTATTGAAACATAGATCTATAGTTGCCATTAGTATATATATTATGCAGTATAATAAGTAACAAAATAATATGATCTAACGAGATCAAATTATTGCACTAAAATATTAATATTATAATTTAGTTCCATACCAAATGCTCGATAAATAGTCGTAACTGCTCATTAAGCTAATACCCTTTTGCTGTGAGCTAGCGTTCATGTTAGGACCCTTCTTGATAATGGAATTGATTTCAAAAACGTTTAATGCCGAATCAAAATAACGTAAATTGGAAATATTTCCGCTAAAACCACCGTTTTGGAATAAGAAAATATCAGCGTAGTTTTGCTTTGGAACGTTGCTTAAATTCAATCGTGCTGAAACTGTTCCGTTTACGTAGACGTCGACTACGTTATTTTCCATACGAATAGCAACATGTACCCATTTTTGAAGAGGAATGTCAGTAATATTAACGGACGTATTTTTATCACTTGGATCCACCGTGTCCATGATCAAATACAAATTATTCAATTTGGACGCATCGGAAGGATTGCCAAAATATAATCCAGGGGCATTATTCACAGTTGCCACATTCATTGAATTATACACGTTATTGCCTTTATTAAAGATGTGCTGGTATTTCGTTTTATCTTGAGGCAAATCGTTTACGTAAATCCAAACTGACCAAGTGTATTCAGCGCCAAACGATTCGTTATTGGATCTCAATAGTGAAATAGAACCGTCCTTTCTGGGATCTTGAGGAATGGTAACTGGGTAATTACCTTGTAATAATCCGTTTACAATGTAAGGATTTGTCTCGGGCGCTGAAAAGTAGGTGATCAAATTTATTCCTAAATTTATCAAAAACATGAACACAATGATAACAAGTATTAAAAAAGCAAATTTGGCGATAATTGTGTTTGAAAAACGAAAAGTCTCCGTTGCGTTGGGTTGATTAGAAAATCCACTAAATGCGTTTTTCACGCTATCTTTTATGCTAGACATAGCTCCAGAAATGCCAGATGCGCCCTTATCAATAGATGAAGGGTTTTGTAAAGGAGGATTGTTTAATGGTTGTTGGTTCATGATCTAATCTATAGTTATATATTACACACACATATAACTATTCAAAAAATTCGAAATTAAACTATTTGACTAAAATATTTGGAACTTAGAAAACTCGATATTGTTCTTCAATATCGAAACGTCGGCGTTGTATGCCGACAAATTGGGGAATATTCCCCAAGAGTTTCCGTTTCCTTTCATGTAGGTATCCCACACGGTTTGGGGATTGAGAGGTTCCGTCCAGCGAATAAAGCGCGCAGCATACGCATCGTAAAGTGTACTCTTTGTTCCAGTTCCGCCTAAAATAATGGGAACGCTGGCGTCTCCGGGGGTGGCGGGAATAACCGCGGCGGTAGATCCGTTCGATGCAGTGAATAATTTCTGTGACTTTACTAATTTACCATCCAAATAGAAATCGAAGAAGCTATTATCAACGCTGATCAAAATATGAACCCATTTCTGAATGAAGAAATTGTCCGTAATCATTACCGTTTGCGTAGTTCCGTCGTTCATAGCAACATCAAGGTAGAGAGTAGGGGAACTCTTATCCAAATATAAAGTCAAATTTTTGTTTCTGCTAAAAATAATTTTCTGTTGAGAAGAATCCCAAGTATTTACGTATATCCAAATTCCGTATGCATATCGTGAAGAGGTAGGAACCTGAATATTGGTGATGGGGGGAACCGCCACATTGAACGCCGCGGTTTTCGATAACATATTGTTTCCCGGGGCAAGGTATAAGTACAAAACATAGACTAACACGATTAGCGTTATTCCTAAAATTATAACCGTAATATTCATTGTATAAATTAGGATCACAAATTATTTTGAATAATTCTTATTCAATACTAACGGGCGGGTTTTTCTTTACCAGTATGTTATAATCCGTTATGATTTGGTTTTTTGTCATATTTACTTGCATGTATGAAATATTACATATAGCACCATTTAACCCGTCTGATCCGACCGTTACGCTATCTGTTACTAAATACTTCGGTAGAGACAACCCATTTGCTGATAAATTTATATGTTTCTCTAAAACGCCGTTTATAAACAAATCCACGTGATTTGTCGTATAGTTGAACACGAAGTTATTCCATTTTTGTCCAGGTAATGAAATCTCGAATACCTGATCTGGATTGGATGGATCAGTATCTTCCGTAAAGCTAATCCTATAAACGTCTCTCATTGTTTTATCAGTTGTACTATTGTTGTATGCTATTTTTGGTTTTCCCGCGCCATAGCTGAATATAGTCATGTCGTTTGCTGAAGCGAATGAATTTGTCTGAACATTTAAATAAACCCACATGGAAATCGAAAAATTTGGACTAAATTGATACGCAGCATCCGGTCTCTCCATGCCAGGATCATCTATGGTTGGAAAAAGCAGTTCATACAATAGATTTCTGGTCGCCAATTTAGTATCGGGAAGAATAAACGCCTCAGTGTCTAGAGCTATTGTCTGTTTTTTATTCAAAAACAGACTTCCGGGTAATACATCCACCCCCGGTTTCAAGTATTTTTGATAAAGAAGAGGATATGTAAAAAACGCGGTTATAAGAAAACATTCAACAAAGAACAAAATGTATACGGTTTTTGAGGTCATATTCATTTCTTTTTGTGCCCATTCACAAAAGTCAATGAACAAACATGGGATATAAAATACGAAGTTGATTATAAAACCAAGAATACCTGGGCGGTTTTTCAAATAACTACTGTATAAATAAAAAAAGATAGCAAGACCAACCGAAATAATAACCATAGCGATAACAAATAATATATAAGACATGGCCTTACCTTGACTTCCTGTTAATATGGTCGACAAATAAGAAATAGTAAATGCTATTGCCATTACAATTAAGCTAAAAATGACCATAGCTGAACTGCCTCCCTTTTGAATGGAAGGATAGACAACAAATAGAACTATCAAAAACAGAAAAATAATAAGCCCAATATACACAAACATGTCCATTGAAAAGTTCTCTTCAATCTTCGCAAAGTTATAAAAAAATAGCGTCGATGCGATAAGAACAATAAACATAAGAGCATATCTTATAAAATTATCTGGTTTCGACGTACTTGTTATTGCATCTCGAAGAGTGTTTCTTTTTGATTGTATATTATTCATTATATCGTATATATATTTGACGATATAATAATAATGCTAGAAATTACAAATTCTCTATGGTCGTTTTTTTACCATGACATTCGCGACATAATGCTACTAAATTGTCGATGTGATTACTGCCTCCATATTCTAGACGTATTTTATGATCTACTTCAAACCAAGCAGTTAGTTGCTCTCCGCAATCTCCGCATCGCCAATTTTGGCTGGACGCCACGAATTTCTTTTTGGTTTCACTAACACTGCGTTTTGTTGCCTTTTTACCAGATCCCATGATGCGGTTCTCGGCGTTTTGTTGGTTAGCGGAAATGATCGGATTGTTGTAGTACCCATCTCCGCCTCCCGTGTTAGATGCGTAATTACCTGCATAATTTTGTTTGCTCGTAAAATCCAAAATAGGCGATATCATACTACTGGTGCTTTTATCGATTGGTAAATATTTCACATAATCGTTTGACGCGGATAGGATTTGGCCAGCTTTCATCGGATTTTTTTTGATAAGCCAATAGATCATTAACGCGCCAAAAGCAACACCGGCCATCTGGTAGTATTTTTTCCAGGATAATAATAATTTGAAGTACTTACCTTCCGTGTAAATATTGGCTATAATGAATGCGGTGATACAAAATAATAGTATTTCAAATCTCATTTGTCTATCTATATTACATTAAAATGAGATATTTATTCAATTGCCCGCCGCGTTAATAATAAACGTATATCAAGAATAGGCAAATTAAAATCAACGCGATGTAGATATAGTGTTTTTTAATCTTGAATTTTTCGGCAATACGTATGGTTTTATGCTTATATTCTGACGCATATAAATCTAAACCCTTTGCCAATGAGATCTCTTCTTTTCCGAGCATAACATTTACTTTATTATGTATGAAACACACCCATCGAATAAACGATTCGCGATTACCAAGATAAGGCGAGACCGGATATCTGTCTAATAATTGACTAAATTTGTTTCCCATTTCTTCGTTCGGAATAAAGAGAGGTAAATTCTGTATGAGATCGTAATATTTACGTTTTGTAACCTCATTTGGTGTTAATGGATAAGAATGAGAAATCGTATGAAGAAAAAACCAATAGTGTGGGCCCCACACGGACGGATCTAATTGCATTCGTTTATAAATATATAAAGACATTGGATTATAATGATATAACTTAATCGAATTATATATGAATGATAACTATTGCAATAACTGTGGGAAAATTGGCCATTTATTCCATCAATGTAAAATGCCTATCACCAGCATAGGAATAATTGTGTTCCGTAGAAATGAAACGCTTCCGCAAAACGATCTGGAATATCTGATGATCCGTAGGAAAGACACCTTGGGGTTTATCGATTTTATGCGAGGAAAATATTCGATTTATAACAAGGACTATATTATCAATATGATGAAACAGATGACTATGGCGGAAAAACAAAAGGTAATCACCTATACGTTTGCCGAGTTATGGAAGGATATCTGGGGAAGCGAAGATATTTCGAACCAGTATAAAGTGGAGGAGATTATTTCGAAAGAGAAATTCAATTCGCTGAAGAGTGGTATTATGAATAAGAATGAATTATACGATTTAAATACAATTGTGGAAGAAAGTAACCGATACGGTACTTGGGAAGAACCGGAATGGGGGTTTCCGAAAGGGAGACGTAACTTTCAAGAAAAAGACTATGAATGTGCAATGCGCGAATTTCAAGAAGAAACTGGGTTAGACACGCGTAAATTGCGAATTGTGGAAAACCTCATGCCATATGAAGAATTATTCACAGGATCCAATTATAAATCTTATAAACATAAGTACTTTGTATCTTTCATGCAATTCAGTGACACATTAAGTATGGAAAATTTTGAACCTTCCGAGGTAAGCAAAATGGAATGGAAATCTTACGACGAGTGTGTTCAATGCATGCGTCCTTATAATTTAGAAAAAAAGAAGCTTTTGACGAACATTAATAACTGTTTAACGAAATACAAGTTGTTATCGTAGCGGGGAACCAAGGTTTATCCTGCTCGCCCATCCTTTCCCTGACTATCTCCTGTCGTAGAACGGCTTGGATAATTATATCTATAGTTTGTATAGACATAATTGATATAGAATGAAACATATTACGAAAAAATATAAGTCCAATAAGAATAATGTTACACAAAAGATAAATAAGGGCGGAATAGGTCCATTGCCTCCGCTTACCGAAGAAAAAGAACAGGCTGAACGTCAGCGCGCTATCGAATTCATCAAAGAAATACTGACTGCCATGAACAATGATCAAGACATCATTGAAATCTCTGAACCAAAGGTGACTGAACGTAAAAAAACCACTGGAGTGAACTCAGAAATTCGTAAGGTATATATCAATGGAAAGAATGCTGATCGTAGAGCATTATCTTACATGTTTGCAGAAATAACAGGTATAGATAAATTTAGAATAAATCACACCACTACTTCCGGTGAGTATAAATCACATCGAATTTTGGGAAATAAAATGCGCAATGTCGCTGATATGATGAATGGCGTGGAATATGTACAAGGCAAGAACACAATACGTTTATTGGGTATACGAGATTTTTTGCGAGAGTATTTGTCGGAATATACCGCAAAATATTTAAAAGCGCGAGAACAACGAAGTATTACCAAGGACCTTCTTGATATTAGCCCAGTTCACATTAAAAAAACACACGAAAATATTCCCACTGGAGTGTTGGAAAGCGCACCATTGGACGTTGACAAAAACTCGCACACCTTATTGGATCCATTCTTCCGTGTAAACGAAGAACATGAAACGCAACTACGGGAACCTTTCTTAGAAACAGAACAAGAAGAAGCGCCGAAACATAAAAAAATAAAAACAAAGATCTTGTTACAAAAACCCGCTGTTAAAGACGAAATGGAAGAACCACAAACAGAACCAGAGAATGAAAAGGAAGTTGAAGTTGTTGTCGAAAAGCCCATAATGGATAGAACAATGGAACCTAGACAAGATATTGTTCCAGAACAAGTTGTCAACATAGAAACCGAACCATTAACGACCACTAAAAACGAAGACGAATTGCCGGATGATGAAATATTACAAACGGACGAAGAAGCAGCTGTTGAAATGGGATTTTCCGAGACCGTCTCAAGTAAAATCGCCCCCCAAACTGAAACACGCAACATTTTATTAGAAAAGGAAAGAGCCGAATTCGAAGCCAATAAAGAGAACAAAGACTATGATTTTTTATATCCTAGCTTAAACGACCCCAATTTCAATATTAAGATCGCGAAACGAAAGGAGTTCTACGACACTAGCTATAACGGAACCATCTATGATATTAAGAAACAGGCTGAAATTCTATGTAATGCCGATTTCGAGTTAATGCCCCACCAGTTATTCGTGAAAAATTTTTTATCCTTTCAGACGCCATATAATAGCCTGCTGTTATACCATTCCCTGGGTACAGGTAAAACATGCAGTGCAATTGGTGTTGCAGAAGAAATGCGCGCTTATATGAAACAGGTAGGCATTACACAACGTATTATAGTTGTCGCTTCTCCGAACGTAAAGGCCAATTTCCGTATGCAGTTATTTGATGAAACCAAATTGCGTTTAGAAAATGGTCTTTGGAACTTGAACACTTGTATCGGCCGCGAATTATTGAGCGAGATCAATCCCACCAGTATGAAAGATATCCCACGTGAGCGTGTGATTAGCCAAATTAACGCAATTATTAATACGAATTACGTGTTTATGGGTTACCGCGAATTGGCGAATTATATCGGAAAGGTCACGAACATATCCGACGAAACCGGATTTAACGCTCAGGACAAGAAGTCGCTTCAGATCAAGAAAATAAAGAAGAATTTTAATAACCGCCTGATTATCATCGATGAGGTCCATAATATCCGCATCACGGATGATAATAAAGAAAAGAGAACCGCGGAACTCCTGATGACCGTGGCAAAACATTCTGATAATTTACGCCTTTTGTTATTGTCAGCCACACCGATGTATAACAACTACAAGGAGATCATTTGGTTATTGAACTTGATCAATGCAAACGACAAACGCGCCACCATTGCCATTCATGATATTTTTGATAAAGAGGGCAACTTTAAACCTGAAAAAACCCTTCCCGACGGGCGCGTGATCGAGGGTGGTAAAGAAATATTGATGCGCAAATTAACCGGATATGTGTCGTATGTGCGTGGTGAAAATCCATACACGTTTCCTTATCGCATTTACCCCGAAACATTTTCAAAGGAGCATTCGATTAAAACGATCACCTACCCAACGGTTCAAATGAACGGAAAACAAATCGAAGATCCCATACAAAACATTCCTGTGTATGTCAGTCCGATCGGTGAATATCAACAACATGGCTATGATTTTATCATGAATTATATGAAAACGAGAACATTTAATCGCACGAATGCCTATGGTGTTGAAATTAATATGCCCACTTTCGAGAACATGGACGGCCTTGGATATACCTTGTTATTGATCCCCCTGGAATCTTTGGATATTGTTTACCCGAATGTCGAGATGGATAAAATCATTTCAAAACTAACGGTTTTTACCGAGGAACAGCAGCCCAAAACGATACCTATCGCAGAAGCGGTTGCCGATTATTCCACCGAACAAAGTAAAGATATCATAGATAATATGATTGGTAAACGCGGGTTGGCGAATATTATGTCCTATAAGACGGTAGAATCTCCTCATCCTATCCGACACGAATTCGATTATAAACCCGAGATCGCACAAAATTATGGTCGCATTTTCGCTCGCGAGAACATTGGAAAATACAGTAATAAAATATCGTCGATTTGCAATAGTGTAATGAATTCAAAAGGAATTATCATCGTATATTCTCAGTATATCGATGGTGGTGGAGTACCCATCGCACTAGCATTAGAAGAAATGGGTTTTGCTAGATGGGGTGCTGCGCCTTATACCAAATCCTTGTTTAAGACCCCTCCCACGGAACCGATAGACGCCATTACTATGAAACCGAAGAGCCAGGTTCCGGAGAATTTCCGCCAAGCCAAATACGTGATGCTCACTGGCGATAAGTATTTCTCGCCCGATAATTCCGAGGATATTAAACAGGTGGTCAGCAAAGATAACAAAAACGGAGAACTCGTCAAGGTCGTGATTATTTCTATGGCCGCGTCCGAAGGCCTGGATTTCAAAAACATTCGCCAGATCCATATTCTTGAGCCTTGGTATAACATGAACCGCGTGGAACAAATTATCGGTCGCGGTGTTCGCAATTTGAGCCACTGTGCGTTACCATTTGAGGATAGAAACGTCGAGATTTACTTACACGGAACCACCCCGAGAAACAACGAAGAACCAGCCGATTTATACGTATATCGGCTGGCAGAGAAGAAAGCGAAGCAGATCGGTGAGGTAACGCGCTTATTGAAGGAAACCGCAGTAGATTGTATTTTAAATATTGGTCAAACCAATTTTACGGTGGATAAGCTCTTGGCGATTGCAGAGAACAAAAATATCAAAATTAATCTTTCGAGTAACCCCGAACCGGTTGATTTCCAAGTGGGAGATCGCCCTTACACTGATATTTGTGATTATAAAGAATGTGACATGAAATGTTCTCCTTTCGAGGAAATAAAAGAGGAAGATGTGGTCAAGGACACATATAACGAAGACTTTGTAAAGATGAATTATTCTATGATTTTGAAACGAATTCGCGAATTATTTAAGGAACAGTCGTTTTATAAATGGGATCAATTGCGTCAACATATCAATCGCGTCAAAGAATATCCGGTCGAACAAATTTATTATACATTATCCCAGTTTATTGAGAACAAAAACGAATATTTGATCGATCGCTACGGAAGACGCGGATATTTAATCAATAAAGGCGAATATTACGCATTTCAGCCCATTGAAGTCAACGACGAGAACGCGTCTATTTTTGATCGCTCTGTTCCTGTGGATTATAAACACGAGTCCTTCTTTTTGGAATTGCCCAAGAAAGACCAGACGGATAATACACTTTCTATGCAAAAAGGAGTTACCGCGCCGGCCGCAGAGGCCGAGGCAGAAGTTGATGTCGCGAAAATGAATACATATGAAGAAATATTAAAGGACATGGAGCTGAATATTGGAAACGCGCTCGTGAACGAACCGATTATCGAAACGGGTGAAACCGATTGGTACAAACACGCTAGCAAAGTGATATTGGAATTAAATCGGGTTCATGGTATTCCATTAACATCTATCACAAAATATTTGGTGTATCATTATTTGGACACGCTGACGTTCTCGAATAAGATGATTTTGGTGAAACATATATATTCGAAGGCTTTTGAGGAAAGTGAAGAATACGCCGAGATCGAAGAAACAATAAAACTATATTTCGATGAAAAATTGGTGGAATACAAAACGTTACGCGGTATTGTTCTCGGAAATAACAACAAATGTCAGATCTATGTTCAATCAGGCGAAGATCACGCAAGATGGGATGAGGCGAAACAAACGGATAAACAAAAATTGAGCCAGTTTGTGATCGACAAATACTTGATACCGGCAGCGAAGCACGACGGCATATATGTTGGATTTATGCATAAGTTTAAGACCCTGGATATCGTATTCAAAGTGAAGGACATGAACGTTGAGAGAAGCACGGGCGCGCGTTTTGAGAACGAGAAAAAAGGAGATGTTATAAAGGTTCTGAATAAGGTTCTCGGGGAGCGCGTTTATACAGCAAAGAACACAGAGAAAATATTCAAGAACGGTTTGTGTGTTGTTATGGAAATGTTGCTTCGCCATTACACGGACACCGATAGAAATGGTAAGGTGTGGTTTTTTGATGTAGAAAAGACCATTATGAATAAAATTGCGAGTTAATTGTTTACATAAAAAGAAGAGGTCGCGAAGTACATTTTACCCCAGTTTAAAAAATTGACCGAAATGATATAAACATAATTTTATATCATTATAATCCATACCGAAATGATTAAGAATGCGCAAAAGCCGATCTATGGTGTTTATTTGAAATCTATGTTGACGAAAAAGGTCGCATTGAAGATAACACAGGTGGGTAAAAACATAAAAAGAAATTTAGAAAACGTGATATCAAAGTCCACTGAGGGAAAATGCGTAGCCGAGGGGTTCATTAAACCCAATTCCGTGAAAGTACTCAGTTATTCGAGCGGTAATATCAATGGCGATATTGTAGAGTTCGAGACCGTTTTCGAGTGCATGATTTGTCATCCAGTGGAGGGAATGAATATTGAGTGTGAAGTGAAAACTCTCACCAAGGCAGGAATTCATGCGGAAGTGATTGACAATGACGGTATTGTTCCTCTTACGATCTTTGTTGCGCGCGATCATCAATTTCAAGACAAGCTATTTAATTCAGTGAAGGAAAATATGAAAATTACTATTCGCGTCATTGGAATTCGTTACGAATTGGATGATCCTTATATTTGTGTCATTGGTCGGCTCATTGAAACCGAGCGCAAGGAACAAGGAAACCCCCAGAGACCCATGAAGCCGCCGATTAGTATATTGGAGGATTAAGATATACTGTAGTATTTGTAGAGAAATGTGTATTTGTCTACAAGACCGTTTATTTTTTTAAGAGTTGTTTAAATACACCTTTGTTGCTGTGAGTGGTTTCCGGTGCAATTAATGAAGTCGGATATTGTGTTTCGCTTGGTGCAACCATTGTTGCCTGAATTGTTGAGTGATCTGGTGTTGTATCAGGAATGTTCATTATAGCATCAGGAACACTCGTTATCGCGTCTTGCATGTCGGGTTCATTTGTTGCGGGGTCAAATATCGTAGTAGACGATACGTCTGGTGCATCAGTGCTTGTTTCAACGTCGCTGTCAAATCCTTCAGTAACGTAATAAGGCAAATTGCATAAAAACAAAACGCTCGTTACTAAAAGTATTCCAATAATAATAATTACCCGTTTTTGACTAAATATTTGTCTGAGTTTCATTTAATATAGACGCATATAATTTTTATATCTGTATTTTTTCGTCAAAGAGAGGATATACATCTTTGTCATGCGTAATAATGATGATCGACTTCTTATATTTTTTAAATGTCTTTATAAGCTCCAATATTTCTCGTTTTAAATCGATATCTAACGCGTTTGTTGGTTCATCCAATATAATTATTTTGGAAGGATTTACTAAACCACCAATAATATTAATGACTTGACGTTGACCACCGGACAAGTTCTCGCCTAGAGATCCCGATTGTTTATTATAGATGTCCATGTTCTTATACAGCTCTTTCACCTTTTTGTATTGCATGATTTCGTTAAGATGACCATTACATGCGTCAATGTCCGAACAACCATATAAGATATTGTCAATTATCTTTTTATCAAAGAGCTTCGAGTTTTGATTTACGTAAGTGATGTTTTTACGAATATAATTTGCATCCAGGTCCTTTACATTTTGGCCATCAACATATATGGTTCCTTCGCTGGGTTTATACATCTTAAGAAGCAATTTTGCGAAGGTGGATTTCCCGTTACCGGATAATCCCGTAATACCAATAATCTTGTCGTTTGTTTCCAGATCAATATTGAAGTTTCGAAATAAATACTTGTCGTTGGATTCATATTTGAACGATACATTATCGAACCGTATTTGATTAAAATCGACGTCTCGACTTGTCGATACTTTGTTCTCCAAAACCGTTTGATATTCACTTTCCATGTTCCTGAAATGTTTTAACACTGCGTCAGATCGTCCTAAGAACTCCAAGAAATCAGGAACTTGTTGAATGATAATAAGCATTTTATCTCGATATAGCAGAAGCATGGTAAAAAACGTAATAAACGTGGTGATATCGAGCCTTCGTTTAAAAAACAAAAGAATGAGATACCAAAGCGAAAGAAATAAAATAATAAACACTAACACCATCATAACAAGTCCATGATTGTTGACATTGGAGTAAAACATCATTGCCGAGTTTATGCTGTTTTCTGTTTTTTCCGAGAACGCTCCGATCTCTTTTTCGGTTTGACCGCGGTAAATGATTTTATCGATATTGTTTAATATTTCCACCATATAGGCTTCGGTTTCGCCCACGCTTTTTTCGTATTCTTCGTTGCTATTTATCATATCCGGCCAATTCATGATTAAATACAGTATAATTGCGGCGTTAGCTATAAAAAATGCGGCACCAAACCACACTTCTTTATAAACAAAATATCCACACACGATAATCAAAAACGATAGGTTGGGTAATAGATAGGTGATTACGTCATTGAAAGCCAAAAAACACACGGAAGATATGCGATTAATGGGCGAATTCAGTTTGGTAAAATTCATTTCACTGAATTTCTCATTATTCACCAATAAAATAATTCGTAATATATTATGACGGATCCACTGACGTAGTTTGGTAAGGATTTTATTTTGGAAATGCTTGAATAGATGATGTAGGAAAATGTAGAGAACCGAAATACCCACGAAATACTTGAAATAGAGAACCGAACCTTTTTTGTTTGCGCCGTATATTTCTTCGATGATGTTCGCAGTTATAAATGAGATCACATTGGTTTGAAATATATTGATCATAAAACTAAGCACGACCATGAAAATTATATTTATGGTTTCTTCGCCGACAAATTGGTTTAATAAATAATAGACGATGTTCATTTATATATCTAGATGCTAAAATATTTGTTAGCATATATGTATTGGGTTGTAATCACAAATAGTAATTTGTAATTACAAATAAGGAGGGGTCGCAGGGGTTCAAAGACGGCACGCAAGTGCCGTCTAGAAGGACTTTCGAGATTTAACTGTGTTAAATCTCGAAATGTCGAACCTTGGTTCCCTGCTTCCCTGCATTAGATCTTTATCTCTTCTGTGAAAAGGGGATACACATCGCGATCATGCGTTATAATCAATATGCATTTTTTGTACTTCTTGAAATCTTTGATCATTGATAACAGCTCATCTTTCAACTCGGGATCAAGACCATTGGTCGGTTCATCCAATATCAATATCTTACTAGGGTTCACCAATCCACCAATAATATTAATGATTTGACGTTGTCCGCCAGACAATCGTTCATTGGCGCTCTTATATTCATCCCCATAGATATCGATATTTTTATATAGCGCTTTTATCTTCTTATATTTCAATATTTCTTCCAAATGACCATGGCATGCATCCTCGTCGGTGCAGCCGTATAGGATATTATTCAAGATGTTTTTATCAAACATTTTCGAGTTTTGGTTGACGTAGGTTATGTTTTGACGCAAATATGTAGTATCCACATCTTGGATATCTACACCGTCTATTTTTATTGCGCCGCTGGATGGTTTATACATCTTGATAATGAGTTTCATAAACGTCGACTTACCTTTACCCGATAATCCAGTAATGCCAATAATCTTATCATTCGTATCTAATTTAATATTGAAATTATTATATATGTGTTCGTCGCTGATAGGAAATTTAAAGGTTACGTTCTCGAACTCAATCTGGTTAAACTGAAGGTCTCGTTTTTCGTATTGTTTTCCATCCACGTCTTTATATTCACCAATGAGTTCTGTAAATTCGTCGATCACGTAATTGGCGCGTCCAATAAATTCAATATAATCGACCATATTTTCTATGCAAGACCCAAACTTATCTCTGTATAACAACAATATAGTTATAAACGTCACGCACGTAACCGTGTCGATTTTTTTTGAGAACGTTATCTTGATCAAATAACCGATAGATGCGAAAATAATAGCATATGTCGCGCATTCCATAATGAACAAATGCTTATCCACAATATGATAGAAGCCTACAGATTGATCGATCAATTTCTCTGTTTTCTCATCATATATATTCATTTCGTCGTTTATTTTTCCGCGGTATACTATTTTTTCCATATTATTCAATAGGTCAATCATGTATTTTTCGTTTTCGTTTGCGCTTACTTCAAATTTCATTCGTTCGTCGGCGATATTTTTCCAGTTCAATAAGAAGTATAACATAATCATGATATTGGCGATTAAAAAGGACGTCCCAAAGAAAGGGTTTTTATACATGAAATAAGCAGAAACGATGATCAAAAACGTGACATTCGGCATAAGTTTCGTCATTATGTCATAATAGATAATATAAAACGAAGTGGTAATACGGTTCACTGACGGATTGACTTTTACGAAATTAATAGACTTGAAATCCTCGTTATTATAACGCATAATAAATTTTAAGAGTTCGTTTCTTAACCAAGGCGCCATCTTAGTAAACAATAGATTTTGAAAATATTTATAAACATAGAAAATAACAATAAACAATATCGATATTCCTATAAACTGCATCAAGTATTTATTCGCGCTCCCTTCCGACTTACCATTCAAGCTTTCTATTATTTTCGCAGTGACAAAGGAAATACCGTTTGTTTTCAAAATATTAATAACAAAACTCATGAACAACACGATTGCCGTGTTCATTTTCTCCTCATATAAATATTTCTTGAATAGATGTTCTATGATGTTCATGTAATTATAGTTTAATAAGAGAAAATAAAAAACGATATAAAATATAATACCGTTATACTACAAATGCACAGTTTGGAGACCCTTGAAAACATTAAGAAAACGATCGAGGCGATGAATAAATTTCATCAAATCGAGATCCTGAAAATCCTATCCAAGAATTTATGTAAGATTAATGAGAATAAAAGTGGCGTGTATATTAATTTGTCGTTTCTATCCACCGAAATTGTGGATGAATTAAAGGAATATATTCAATATACCAAGGAACAAGAGAACTCGATCAACACCATGGAATACCAAAAAGAAGAGTTCAAAAACGCTTATTTTATTGAGAAAGATAATAAAGAGGAAATCCCATTACATTATAACTAATTCATAAATGTTTGGAAGACTGAATTTATCTTATTACCCCAATAAACTATATAACTCGTTCAATATGGAAAATATGAGAAAATTCATGTTGACAAAAAGGATTAAGAACACTATTATTGAAGCTTCGGCGGAAACCGTTCAAGAGCCTACTCCGGAAATTAAAGAAGAACTACCAGTAATCCCGGAAGTAATTGAAGAAGAAGTGGCTGCGCCTGAACCAAAACAGGAACCATTTTTTGAGCCCAAACAGAGCGATACGTTATTTTGGTGTTTATATTCGATCCATCACGGCGTGAATGATTATCAAGAAATAGGACATAATTATGGGGTGAAAGAAATGGAGGAGAAGCACAAAATTTCCACGTATGTGAAGAATAATGTTTCTAAAATTAAGAATACCAACTACAAAATTACAAATGCGACAGTACAAGAAATCATGTCGGAATTGATTACGGTTCAGCGTAATACAAGCATAAATGTGATGTTGGCAATGATCGTATACTATAACATAAACATCATTATGGTCGATCCTCATCAACGATGTATTCTGGAGTTTTGGTCGAACAAGGAAAGAGTGCCTGGCGTAGACGTCGCGTCGGATGACGGCGACGCAAAAACCTATGTTTTGCATAAAGACGCCTATGGAAAATACAAATTACAAACCGAGTACGTATCGCCGAGCAAAATATTGGAGATAAAGACCAAAATGGTAACTTTAGATAGTTACACTCGACCGTTGAAGCAAATGGCCAGTTATAAGCTGCAAGACCTTGCTGATTTGGCTAGGCAACTATCCATCTACGATGAGACCAAGCACTATAAAAAACAAGATCTCTATGACGAGATTTCAAAATTATGCGTTTGGAATTGATGACTGGAAAAATTGATTTATAGTAAAATAATATATGAATTTACTATATATTACTAGAAATGAATGATACGAAGGAAAATGATTCGTCCACTGAAGAAAAGACTGAGGATAAAAAATACGTCTCGCAGCAGTTGAAGGAGGATTTCGAAAAAATGGTGGGTCACTATTTAGAAAACAATCCGATATTGCGTAAAGATAAGAAAATGGACGAGTTTGAAATACGTTTTGGCTCGAACCCAAAATTATCCAAGCCTATTTCGAAAATTAACTATGATAATGTTGTAAAACAGTTGTATGCATGCGGATTTAAAGCAAAGAATGTGGACGGAACACAAATTCTGCGCATCACTAGCGATTATTTAAATGCTCAAACCGGCGAACGCATGATGTCGAACATTCGCGCGGAAATCGTGGGAACGGATTTGATCCAGCAATATTGTAAGACCAATAGTATTCAGAAAATCATTGACATGCCGTCCACTGTATTTAATAAGTTGAAGTTTACGCGTAAAATGGACGCCAATGCCAAGAATGGAACACGATTGAAGCCGGTGGATATGGCCGATTTTAATTTTCGCGCCGCCTTCCAGACGGAAGAGGAGTTTCAAGTCAACCATCCGATCGCGAGGAATATTATTTCAGAGTGGGATAACTCACAGAAGATATTTCGTTGTTTGAACCGTGTGCGTTTCTATCATGACGAATATCCGATTTTCGCTGATCTTAGTATTGTAAAGGGGTCGAAGACCTACAATAAAAAACCCATTCCGTATTATACAGTTCAGGAGGCGGGGGTGTTCACCAACCCCGAGAAATATGAAATCGAGTTGGAGGTGGATAACACTCGCGTTGGGTCAGGGACACAATATAATAACGCCGATAAGTTAATGGCGGCTATTAAGAAGTGTATTCGTATTGTTTTGGGTGGTCTACAAGAAACGAAGTTCCCCATTTCGTACTCGGAAATGAACACGATTTACGAAGAATATATGATGTTGCTACATGATGAAGAATATAAGAAGCACAGGCCCGGAAGTAAAAATTTCATCGGCCCTTCGTCGTATACGTTGCAAATGGAAAACATTTTACCTAAGGCAAAAGGGTCGACGGTTCCGAATATTCGCGAAAATTACACTGTCACCGATAAGGCCGACGGAGAACGTAAGCTCCTCTTCGTTAATAAGGAAGGAAAGATATATTTGATCGATACCAACATGAACGTCATATTTGTAGGCGCGCAAACCAAGGAAAAGAAGATTTTCAACACGATCATTGATGGCGAGCATATCAAGTATAATAAGGCAGGTAAGTTTATTAATTTGTACGCGGCGTTTGATGTCTATTATATTAATAAGAAGAGTGTTCGCGAATATGGATTTATTGCGGAGGATATGGGAGAAGACGAAAACAAGTACCGTCTTCCTCTTTTGGATAAAATCGTTGAGTTGATCAAGCCCGTTTCGGTGTTGAACCGCGCGGACGCCCCATCAAAAGAAGACCGCGCCACAAATTTCATCATCAAATGCAAGGAGTTTTATCAGACGACCTTAAACGAAACAATTTTCGAGGGGTGCTCTAAGATCTTATCGAAAGTCAATGATGGTCTCTTTGAATATAACACGGATGGTTTGATCTTCACGCCATGCAATACGGGCGTCGGAAGTAACGAAATCGGAAAGGTCGGTGAATTACAGAAAATAACATGGGAACAATCCTTGAAATGGAAGCCGCCCGCTTTCAATACGATTGATTTCTTGGTTTCGATCAAAAAGGATAACACAGGAAAGGACGAAGTTCACCACATTTTCCAAGAGGGTAAAAACATGCAGGGCGCCCAAGAGGTGGTTCAGTATAAGACACTGGTGTTGAATTGTGGGTTTGATGCGAAAAATAAGTTACACGCGTTCTTGAACCCGTTCCAAGATCTCATTGACGATAAGATCCCGTCTCATGTCACGTCATTCCGCGATAATTACAAACCCGTTCCATTTCATCCCACGAACCCCTATTTTCCGGACGCGTGCTATTGCAACGTTTTGATGAAGAAAGACGGCAATAACCTATATATGATGACGGAGGAGGGTGAGTATTTTGATGAAAACATGATCGTTGAGTTCAAATACGAAATGGAAAATCAGGACGGATGGAAGTGGGTTCCCCTTCGTGTGCGTTATGATAAAACCAGCGAATTGAACGCGGGTGCGGCGAATTACGGAAATGCATATCACGTTGCGAATAGTAACTGGCACTCCATTCATCACCCGATTACAGAGAAAATGATTTCCACTGGACAAGGTCTTCCCACTGAAAGTATTACTGAGGATGTGTATTACAATCGTTCGAATGAGCAAACTAGCACACAGGGTTTGCGTGATTTCCATAATTTGTATGTGAAAAAGAAGTTAATTACAGGAGTTTCCAACAAAGGTGATACGTTGATCGACTACGCAGTGGGAAAGGCCGGTGATATGTCCAAATGGATTTCATCACAAATCTCCTTTGTGTTTGGCGTGGATGTGTTTAAGGATAATATTCAAAATCGTTTGGACGGCGCGTGCGCTCGTTATTTGAGAGCGCGTAGAAAGAGCAGTGATATTCCGGACGCCTTATTCGTTACGGGCAACTCGAGTTTGAATATCCGATCCGGAAAGGCATTCTCCACCGAAAAGGATAAGCAAATCACCAGAGCCATCTTTGGTACAGGCGCGAAAGACGAACGCGAATTAGGCAAGGGCGTTTACCGCCAATACGGTGTTGGACAAAACGGATTTCACGTCAGTTCATGCCAGTTTGCGTTCCACTATTTCTTCGAAAATAAGACGACGTTTCATGAGTTCATGACGAACTTGGCCGAGTGCACGCGTTTACAAGGACATTTTGTGGCGACGTGCTATGATGGCAAAACCGTGTTTAATCTTTTGAACGATCGAAAGAAAGACGAAAGTTATACAGTGATGAGCAATCATCGTAAGATATTGGAGATCACCAAATTGTACGACGAAACCGGTTTCCCTGACGATGACATGAGTATTGGTTATCCGATTAATGTTTACCAAGAGAGCATCAATCAGGTTATTCAGGAGTATTTGGTGAATTTCGATTATGTCGTTCGTATTATGGAAGACTATGGTTTCATATTGGTGTCAAAGAACGAGGCGAATAAGATGGGTTTGCCTGATAGCACAGGAATGTTTTCCGAATTATTCACGTTCATGGAGAACGAGATCAAACAAAACCCCAAACATGCCGATGATTACGGAAAGGCATTGAACATGACCGAAGAGGAAAAGAAGATTTCCTTCTTAAACCGCTATTTCGTATTCAAGAAGGTAAGAAACGTCAATACGGATAAAATTGCGAAGATTATTGATCGTCAGAATAAGATCATCGAGAAGATCGAGGACGAAATCATGGAGGAATTGGGTGTCGCGACCGAAAAGGAGGAAAAACAAAAGGCCCCTGCGCCTGTGTATAAGAAGATCAAGACAAAAGTGGTGTTGAGCAAATTTGTCGCGCCTGAACCCGAAGAGGATAAACCTTCTGAAGAAAAAAAGGAGGAACCGCCGGTGGTTCGTAAGAAAATAATATTACGTAAACCCACCGCATAATAATTGTCTTTTGTAAGGATATAAACACTATTTTTTATTTTATGTATCGACTTGAAACATAAAATAATGACCTACTATCAATTACCGAAAACCAGCTTTCTAATCCATAAATATATAGATTGTGTGAAAAAGGAGGAGGAACCCGAAGTCCACATATCATCTTCTTTGTCTTATTATCTATACGACATCAAGGAAAAGCTAGATAAGCATGAAACTGACTGGGACGTCTATAAGAAATACACTAATCCATACGAGTACATTCATACACAGGTGCCATTCAAAAAGAAGAGTGTTTCCGTATACAAGCCTCTATCTCGGTCCTACTTTAAGATGGTGGAGATGATCAATACTTTCAACTTGAACTTCGGTTCGAAGCCCATTAAATCTTTTCATTTGGCGGAAGGTCCGGGTGGTTTTATTGAAGCTTTATGCGGAATGCGTAACTGTAAAAATGACGTTTATATTGGGATGACGATTTTGGATGAGAAAAACGACCCCAATGTTCCCGGGTGGAAGAAGAGCGACGCGTTCCTAAAAAATAACGAAAATGTGTATGTGGAATGCGGCGCCGATAACACGGGTAATATTCTGTCTGTAGACAATTTCGAATACTGCAAACGTAACTATGGATCTACGATGGATTTCATAACGGCAGATGGCGGGTTTGATTTTTCGCTCGATTTCAATAAACAGGAGATCAGTATTTCCAAACTACTGTTTGCACAAACGGCGTATGCTCTTGCGCTACAAAAAAAAGGGGGTTCATTTGTTCTCAAAATCTTTGATTGTTTTATGGAACACACGGTGGATATTCTCTATATTTTGTCGTCCTTTTATGATAAGGTTTATATTATGAAGCCACAGACGAGCCGATATGCAAATTCGGAGAAGTATATTATCTGTAAGGATTTTTTGTTCTCAAATAACGATTTATTTTATCCATTTATAAGACAGGCATTCGCAAAAATGATGAACGAGAGTACGTTGCATGTACACCGATTTTTGACAATCCCGCTTTCGTATTATTTTTTGGTGAAATTAGAGGAGTATAATGCGATCTTTGGACAACAACAGATTGAGACCATTTATTATACGATTTCGTTGATCGAGAACAAACAGAAACAGGAGAAGATCGATAATTTGATCAAAATCAATATACAGAAGTGTATTCAATGGTGTTTGAAAAACAACATCGAATGTCATAACTTTTTGACGACGAATATATTCTATTCGGAAGATGAGAACTAAAAGAGAGGGGGTCCTCGCCTAGCTGTATATGGCAGAAACCATTCTCCCGCCATGTAATCTTGCGCGTTTGCTTTTATTATAGTCCAGCACGGCAAAACATCGCACTAAAAAACGATCAAATCCATCATATTTTGGGAAGAACGGAGATCGTCCATGAACGGCGCGGCGGTTGTCTATAAATACGATTTCGCCCGGGGTCAAATTATGTCGAAACCGATGGTTATAATAAATATCCACTATTTTACCTATCATCTCTTGTGATGTACCGTCTATTCCTCGCATCAAATCTTGATCAAACGTTAATGTAGGATCCATTTTATTGCCCTTTAAAATGGGAAGAGGTCCACGGACATCGCCATCTATAAATTCATGACCGTTTAGTTTAAATGACATGTCAACACCCGTTTTCCATAACGGCAAATAGAGCAGCTTTGTTTCTTCTTCTGACAAATTATTTATTATTTTTTGAACGGGCAATATGTAAGTAAATGCGTCGGGGTCGCCGCGTAGACAAGAAAGACTAAGAATATCGGGTTTCAGATTAGAAAACGCTTGTTCCGTATGTATTTCCAATTCCGTGTTACTACCCAAACTGGTCTGATCTTTGGCCATTTTTTTACTGGGAACAATATCTTGAAATAGCCGACCTCCGCCCTCGGCTTCGTAGGCGATCATATCACCTATTATATTTATTAACATGGCCTGAATTTTCGCCAGAGGGGTTTTCTCTCCGACTTTGAACCCGTTCGTTTCGGGGGTGTTCCCCAATTCGCCCACGGGAATACGTTGAAATAATAAATAACCAGTGTCAGATCCGTTCTTTACAAAATCCAACATTGCGTTTCTCACTCTATCTGGTACATCTACACTACTTAATGCGCATTGTGCGCAAAACAATTCCGGTTCTTTGGATGGATTGGCTGTTATTTGTTCAGCCAATTCAATGAGGATTTCTATTTCATCCTCTTGTAAAACTATGAATGAATTTGCCTTTTTATTTATAACGGCTCCCATAAATGGGTTAGCATATACATACGCGAAGGAAATGATCCGGAATATTATTCCGCATCATTTTATAAAACAGCTAAAATAGTCGTTTTACAATTATGTTGATTTCGTAGTAGCGTGCGTATCCCACGTATTACAAGTATCGCATTTCATAGTTGTCGAGAATTTCGAGAACTTGGGAGTTTTGCGAAGAGGATAACCGATCTTATCCTTGATGGTGTAACCATTCTCGGGAACACCATAAGCCATTGCATTTCCAACTGCAACACCCAATGCGTTCATAAACACCTTACTATTTCTTGTAATCTCATTATAACGAGTACGAGCAATGAGAGAACTCGCACTGACGCCGCCCTGTGATGCAAATTGAGGATTGCTGGGTTTATAAACCACAGAAACAAACGTGGGGCGAATTCCTGGTGTAAGCGGCGATAGAAAGACGTTGGCTCTTTGCGATACGTCTTGAAAGGGTCCGGTTGTAAAATCGGTAGGAATGTCGACGCCGGGATAATGTCCGACCGAAAAACCGATAGCATTTCTGAATGCATTATTTAATATCACTATTACTGGTATCGATGATTGAGCAACGCTTGGCGTTGTCCATGATGTGATATAACGAGGAACGCGTTCGGTCTGTTGATCGTAATCCGCGGCATAAGGACGTCTATACGTAGACGTGTTAAATATGCTATCATTCACCTTAAGAGTGTGTATTTCCATCTTCTTCAAGAATGAATTATATGCGAAATACATCAAGAACACTTTATTGCCGTTTGCCAAATTGACATAGTAATGATTATTTTGCAACATCTCTAAGTTAAAACGATTATTGAGATCTTCCACTGCATAATATCCACTTGAAATGTCCACTGTATAAAACTGTTTGTCGAGCCATTGATATTGGAAGCTTGTGTTCGTTGCAATATGATACTTGGTGCAATGATTAATGCCGTTTGGCGCGTAAATGTTTTGGCTCGAAAGACCATCGCCAGGTTTTACAGTAGCATCGCCCGATTTGATAAAATTATATTGGTTTTGTGAGAACGTGCGATTACGGCTCACCAAATATTGGTTAGAATTTGTATAATAGGTATCATTGTTCTTGGAAATATCGAATTGGCGTTTGATCATTCCTGCGCTCCGAACACGGCGTTTTGCGGCATCGGCTGGTGATAAAAATGCCTTACATGTGCCAGGACGCTCGCACGTATTGTTAGGAAGCGTCATATCAATTGTGTTTACTAAACCGTTCGCTGTTGCGTCGTTGGACGAATTCACGATCGTACCATTGGGCATATCAAATAAGTCAATAGAGGTTGATGTTCGGGAGTTACAAACATTATAACTCGAATCCGTGTTTGTCACAATTTCGCGACGATAAATTTTCAAGGGGAGAGGATGAAAATAATCATTACGAGATGAAGTCCGAGAACCTTGATCCATTCCATTTTTTTGTAATTTGGAAGTGATCTGATTAAAGGTTTTCCCCTTCCATGGTACATTCAAATTTGATCTATTATAAGCAACAGCGTTTAAATCCATTTGCGCAACTAGAGCCGCCATGACTATATTATTTATATATATATAAAACTAAATAAAAATAACTAAACTATTCCTAATAGCGTAATGAACATTGTATTCGATATTTCAAATTTCCAGTTAGGATATATATACTTTTTACATGCAAAACAGAACATTGTAATGGATGGCATATTTTCCAAGATTATCTATTCCAATGAGCACATGACACTAAATGGCATTTTTTTGCATATTCCTTTGGACGTATCGAGCGTGGATAAAATCATGAACAAGAACATCATTCGGTTTTCTCCTTCTTCTCAAACGAACATTTCGTTGATACAAGAGCTGTCTAAGATCGAAAGTCGGATTATAGAATACTATAAGCAGACACATCAAAATAATAAAAATGCGAAAAGAGCATCGTGTCTTCTAACGAAGCAACTCTATTCGGGAAGTCTCAAGTTATACCGAGACTATTTGGATAATCGTCCCACGCATGGACGAACGCCTTATTATGTGGTGAAGATTTCGGGGATATGGGAGAACAGCGAAGAGATCGGTATAACTTATAAAATCCTCGAACAGCAGGGAACCTGCTCTAGAGATTAAACTCTCCTTGGCGTATCCAAACATTTGCAATGTATTTTTCGCCAGAAGTTACCGGCAACCCGCCGTGTTCTGCTTTTGGATGGCACTGTATTTCCTCTTTATCCAGGGGGTAAAACAAAATTCCACTGTATTTGGGTGGTTTGTGGTCTATATTTAAGTTAGTAAAGCGCGTTGCGCCCCCCTCAAATCCGTCGCTCAAGTAAATAAGCATAGTAACAACTCTATGGCCTCCCGATTTCAAAAACTTTTTCGATTCTTCATTATTGTCGGGGCAGCTATCATGATGAGGGTTATAAAAACCATTGGGCTCATATTTGACTACTTGTAATTGTTCCGCGTTCTCGAAAGGTCGGTTTTCCATTTCGCACACTCGTTCGATTATGTTTTTTACCACTGGATCTGTTTTTTCAATCCAACACGTTTGGCTTTTGCGGACTTTCGTATCAAACCCGCTTACTGTTTCACTATCCTTAAAGTCGTTTTTTGTTTTTTCTAAAATATAATTCGCTTCTTCTTTCGTTATAAAATTTTGATGAACTTTTGGCAAAACATATTCTGATCGTGGATCCGCGAGACCTAAAACGCCCAATTCTTTTTGTTTTTTAGTTAATCTCGTCGAAACAAACGAAAAAAGGAGCAAACATAAAGATAACGCAATAATTAAATATAGTCTTTTGAATTTCATTATATATATTGTTTATACATTTATTCTTCATACGATATCAATCTTTTGATATCTCTTGATGAGACGTTGATTTATAGGGTCGTTCGAGAAATGCTTTTATATGATAGTAGTAAGGTTCAATGATCGGAGAAGGACACTGCGAAAAAGTGTTTTGTCTTATCCATACATTGGCTACATATTTTTCTCCAGATTTTACAGGAAGACCGGCGTGACGAGAACACGGATGGCATTTTTTATTCGTTTTCCCTAACGAATGAAATAATATTCCGCTATATTTTGGCGGCTTGATGTCTTTTTTAAGGATCGTAAACCGCGTTGCTCCTTCTTCAAAATCGTCGGTTAAATAAATCAACATGGTAACAACTCTGTGTCCACCAGTTTGATATATTCCGTTGCCGTCATTTGAATATTGTGTGTCAAAGTGTTTTTTATAATATTCGTTTGGTTTGTATCTCACGACTTGTAGATGTTCCGCGTTTTTAAACGGCAATCCTTCCATGTCGCACACGCGAGTTATTATGTTTTTCACGACCTTATCATATTTTGAGATCCAAGCCGTATAACTGTTTCTTACGTCTGTGTTTACTCCCATGTGTACTTTACTTGGTCCAAATTTGTCCTTTGATTTTTCTAATATATAATCGGCCTCTTCTTTCGTTATAAAATTGTCATGCACTTTCGGCATTATATATTCATCTTTCATGCTAGCAAATCCATATTCTGGTTCAATGTAACGTTCATAAGAAAATATATCAAAAATATAAGTGAATATAAATACACAAATAAGAAAGAAACTCAAAATGATTTTTATAATTGTTTGCGTGACCGCCATTTTTAAATAGTATATTTATAGTAAATATGCTATTTCACTTTAATCTCATTTTAAGCTATTTAATTTATAATCGCATAGTCATTGTGGGGCGGCGTCTTCCAGGTTGAGCAGCTAAAGTAGGTGTAGGTTTAAATGGAACTGTTCCGTTACGTATGTCATAAGTGACGGTTTTTGATGCATTTTCTACGGTTCCTGTGTTAAATGTTTTCACATGAACAAATCCAGTTTTTTCATCAACATCATAAGAGAGATCCGTGATAGATTGAAATCCTTCTGGGGTATTTGCGATATATCTATCAAACTCATCGCGATTTACTAACCGAAAAAGGCTGTCCTTCATTTGGAAAATATTCTTATCCATGAGTGGATAAAAATTGGAACGATCGATAACCATTTTTGTGCTCTTTACGCGATTTTGAAACATATTATCTTCATAACCCCATGCCCAGAAATTAGGGTATCCATACACACTTTCAAAATCTTCCGCCGTAATGGAAACAATTCCGCCGAGCGCGTATTGATAACCATAAAAGTGCTTCACGACGCCGCTTTTTGTTTCGTAATCCAAGAAATTTTTGGTGTAAGGCATGGTGTCGACGTCATTGAACACCAACGTAATATTCTTATAATCGTTCGGGTATTTTTCTTTCACAAAAAGAAAGCCAATATTTTTCAATGCGCCGCGATTAAATGCGCGGTTATCGGCCTGATGAATATAATAGATCTTGTAATCCGACTTAGGTTTATCCTCAAGAACGAATTCCATATGCTTGGAGAAAAATTTTTGCTGTTGCTCACGATCACGGTAAGGAATAATAAACACAACCTTAGGGACAGCATTTGGATCTACCGGTTCATCGACAACAGTGGCGGGTTCCTCGACAGGGGCAGGTTCTTCAACAGGGGCGGGTTCCTCGACAGGGGCGGGTTCCTCGACAGGGGCGGGTTCCTCGACAGGGGCGGGTTCCTCGACAACAGGGGCAGGTTCTTCAACAGGGGCGGGTTCCTCGACAACAGGGGCGGGTTCCTCGACAAGAGGGGTAGGTTCTTCAACAGGGGCGGGTTCCTCGACAAGAGGGGTAGGTTCC
>Ga0114975_10000242_pt1 | contig 40848 bp, 40 predicted proteins | sample S_130626_EF_Meta_FD_87031 | JGI IMG/M metagenome (GOLD analysis project Ga0114975, IMG submission 87031) | Freshwater microbial communities from Lake Simoncouche, Canada to study carbon cycling - S_130626_EF_MetaG | ecosystem: Environmental > Aquatic > Freshwater > Lake | place: Lake...
ACATAGGTCTTGTACTGAATGTGATATCCCTGTTGCACATACAAAATCATCAGGTTTATCCAATTGAAGAATCTCCCACATTACTTTAACATAATCTTTAGCGTGTCCCCAATCTCGAGTAGCATCTAAGTTACCTAGTTTAAGTTCATTCGATAATCCGAATTTAATTTTAACGGCCTCTTTACAGACTTTATTAGTTACAAAGTTAGTTCCTCTTCTTGGTGATTCGTGGTTGAATAATATTCCGTTTGATATGAACATTCCGTATGAATTTCTATAATTACGACAAATGTTATAACTAAAAACTTTTGCACATCCGTAAGGTGATACAGGGTTCAATGGTGTTGTTTCTCTTTGATATCCATCGGTATCGATTGAATTACCAAACATTTCTGAAGATGATGCTTGATAAATTTTAATAGATGGGTTTAATAATTTTACCGCCTCTAAAACGTTTAAAGTTCCTATACCGGTAACATTTGCGGTATACAATGGTTGGTCAAAAGATATTCTTACGTGAGATTGTGCGGCTAAATTATATATCTCAATTGGTTTAACTTCACTAATAACTCTTACTAATGATGATAAGTCTGTTAAATCTGCGTAGTGTAATTTAATTTTATCGTATACACTATCTAATCGTGATGTTTGATTTTCTGAAACAGAATTTCGTTTTAAAGTTCCGTGAACTTCATATCCTTTTTCTAATAAAAATTCTGCAAGATATGAACCATCTTGTCCATTTATTCCGGTAATTAATGCAATTTTATTTTCTTGTATTTTCATAATTTTCTATAAACCAATTTATTGTTTCTTTTAAACCTTCTTCTATTGGGGTAAATTTAAAGTTAGGTAAATATGTTTTTAACTTTGAATTATCTGAAGGTTTTCTAAATTGACCGTCAGGTTTTGATTTGTCAAAAATAACGTTCCCCTTAAAGTTAAATTCTTTTACTAATAAGTCAACTAAGTCTTCGATACTAATTTCTTCAGAATTACCAAATATTATTGGTTCAGATTCATTATAGTTATCTAGTGCCCATTCAGATAGTTTTGATATGTCTTTAGAGTAAATAAATTCTCTAAGAGGTTTACCACTACCCCAAACAATAAAATCTGTATTATTTTTTTGAGCCAAATATAATTTATGTAATAACATTGGTATAACGTGACCATTATTTAATGAAAAATTATCGTTTGGTCCGTAAATATTTGTAGGGATTACTGAAACATATTCAACAGCATATTGTTCTCTGTAGGCCCTAATTTGAATATCTGCCATTCTTTTTGCGTAAGCGTATGGGTAATTTGAAAAATGAGGTTCACCAAAATGAATTTTTTTTTCAGTAATAGGGTATTCTATTTCATTTGGGAATATACAAGTGGATAAAAAAGAAACTAATTTTTTAACATTATTTTTTCTGGCGGATTCAATAACATTAGTGTTAATCATTATGTTATCATAAAAAAATTCTCCTTTATAATTCATATTTGCACTAAGACCACCAACTTTACCCGCACAATGAATTACGTGTGTCGGTTTATGTAATTCAAACATTTTATTTGTTTCTTCAGAATTTCTTAAATCAAATTCTTTACCAATTTTAACATCGGATATAATAGACGAACCGACTAATCCATTAGCACCTGTAACTAGTAACTTTTTCATATTTTATTTATATTTGTGTTTTTATTATTAACCATAGATTCAATCCAATTATAGGTTTTTGTCATACCAACAATTAATGGTTGAGAAACAGACCATCCAATTTTATTTCTATAAAGTGTGTTATCTGATTTTCTACCCATAACTCCAACAGGACATTTATGTCCATATTTCTTAAAGAATTCGTCACCGTATACGTTAGTAACTTTAATTGATTTTTTAGAGATACTAATTGCCATTTTTGCAAAATCATTAATACTAATCATTTCTTCAGACCCAATATTAACAGGTCCAAGAAATGAATCTTGTTCCATAAATTTTGAAACAGCGTCTAAACATTCATCGATATATAAGAATGAACGGGTTTGATTTCCATCACCCCAAACTTCAAATTCTCCCCCATCAGGAGTTTCCGCAGCTTTTCTACACATAGCCGCAGGGGCTTTTTCTTTACCATTATTCCAAGAACCATACGGTCCAAATACATTATGAAATCGGGCAATTCTTACATCTAAACCATAGTTACGATTAAACGCTAAAAATAATCTTTCACTAAATAATTTTTCCCAACCATATTCTGAATCAGGATTTGCTGGATATGCTGAACTTTCTTCACAATTTGGATTGTTTGGGTCTAATTGATTATGTTCCGGATACATACACGCTGACGATGAATAAAATACTTTCTTTACATTAAATTTAGTTGCAAAATGAACAACATTTAAATTAATTAATGCGGAGTTGTGCATAACATTTGCGTCATTATCACCTGTAAAAATATATCCCGCACCACCCATATCTGCAGCCAATTGATATACTTCATCAAAACTATTTTCTTTATCGTCTAAGGATGTTTGTCCGGGTGCAAACATAACTTGTGAAACAATTAGAGGGTCTCTTAAATCTCCTAATATAATTTCATCACAGAATTCATCTTTACTAAAATATTCGTGTTCTTTAATATCACAAACTCTAACGTAATATCCGTTTTCTTTTAATCTTTTGGCTAAATGCCCTCCTATAAAGCCACCACCACCTAAAATTAGTGCTTTTTTCATTCTAAAAAATTTTATTTTTATTTGTTATATCGTTTTTAATATTATAAATATGCCAAGTACATTCATTGAAAAAATCTTTCCAATAGTTATAAGTTTCATAATCGTCAGGTGTTCCCCAACAAATATAATTTTCAACTTCAAAAACTTTTACGTTTAACCCCATTTCAATATTTCTATTTAAAACATCATCAACATAATATTCATTATTAGTCATAAAATTATTTTTATAATTTTCTTTTAAACCATCAATAAAGTATTTTGATTTTCTAAAAAACATAGTACCAATTATTGCGTGAGTTTTTAATGGGTCATCAAAAATAAATTTTTTACAAGATACTGATTTTACGTTATCGTTATCGTCAACATCTAACCAAGAATACATATTTGGGTTCACTTTACTGGTTTGGTTATTTCTAAAACTCCAAACAATTATATCGACACTTTCATCATTTAATAACTCATTATATTTTTCACTATTAAAATAAACACCGTTGTCACAAGCGGATATTAAAATTGGTTTTTCTAAATCAAAGTTAGTTTCTTTTAAACCAATTTCACAAGTACACGCTTGACCATTGGTTACTTTATTTATTGGTATAATTGAATAATTTTTATAATTTTTATTTAAATCGGAAGTAATGTCGTAGTTATCTAAATGTTCTTGTAAACAAATAAAAATATGGTTATTTATTTTTGGTAAACAATTAACAGCCTGAATAAACATAGGTTTACCATTTATATCTAAAAATGGTTTAGGTATATTATACCCCTTTTCTTGGAATCTACTTCCTTTTCCGGACATTGGTAATAAAATTGTCGTTTCTTTATCAATCTTAATTTTTGGTTGTTCGGTAACGATATTGGAAAAATAGTTAGACCATCCTTTATATATTTCTAAATCATATGGTGTTCCCCATTGAAGCATTTTTTCAATTTCAAAAATACCTACGTTAAAATTGTCTCTAACAAGAAGATTATAAACAAGACTAACATAGTATTCACCATTTAAATTTATGTCTAAATCAATTAACTCTTTGAAATATTTTTTAACCATTTTACCTGATTTAAAATAATAGGTTCCATTTGACGCGTATTCCGACATTTTATTATTTGTAAATGATTCTTTTTCTTTAATTTGAATTAGTTTTTTATTTTCTTCTTTACAAAACGCATAATTATCAGAACCTAGCATATGTGGGTGAAAACCGGTATAACAAGGAATCATTGCGTCCCAATTTTTAGTTTCGTTTAAAAATTTTTCAAAATCCCATACGGTACCATAATCGCAATAGCTTATAATAATTTCTTTATCGTCCTGAATATTATCAAATATTTGAGAAACTGCGTGCACAGGTCCTTTACCAATACCTAAAGGAACTTCAAATATTTTACAATTTGGAGATATTTTAGTTAAAACATCTCGCATATTTGTTTCTTTTAAATGTTTTTCATTACAAATAAATGTAATATCTGTTACATTTGGGAACAGATTTACGACCCGTTCAATAATAGGTTTTCCATCAACATTAATTAATGGTTTTGGGTCTGTATAACCAGCCTCAATAAATCGTTTTCCAATTCCTGACATTGGAATTATTAGTTGTAAATTTTTTGTCATAATATTTTTAACCAATCTTCATAGTAATAAAAGTTTTCTAATTCAGAATATTTTTTTGCAACAATTTGACTGTCTTCTAATAGATAAATAAAATTTTTTTTATTTATAAATGAAGCAAACATTGAAAATCCTGAATATCTTTGAGATAATAAAATATTGTCAGAAATTGACATAATATATATGTCAAAATATGTTTGTTCATAATCATATTCAAATGATGGTGTTTTTATTACACAGTTTTTATATTTCTCTTCCCATTTTTTTTTCTCTTCATCATCGTCAGAACAAAACAATATTTTTGAATTTGGTTTTTTTTCTAAAAAAATATTAATAGTTTTTTCAGTTAATTCATTAATCATATCAAGTTCTCTATAATCTAAAGCAATTTTACTATCGTCAGTTAATCTTACTTTATCTTCTCTTCGTAAATGAATAGTTAAGTTTGGAATACATTCAACGTTAGATATATCTAAAAGTTTTTTTGTCGGTTTAAAACCATTGCATAAATTGTAAAATTCATTTACAAAAATATCTTTAGATGTAATATTTTTTATAAATTTCTCATAAAATAATTCAGGTGATTGGTTACCACCCAAATAACCATCATAATAACTTAAATTTGATAAATTACTTTCATCTAAATCAATATATGTATTTTCCGGTAAAGTAAAATATTTTAAAAAATTTTCACTTTTATAATCATTATATCTTACTTCTTTGAATAATTTACAATGAATTCCGGAATTATCTAAAATCAAATTTTCCCCATTTTTATTTTCTTCACTAGCGTGATAATACGATTTATCATCTAAATTTGTATTTAATGGAACCCATTTAGTACTGAATTTAGAATTATTCAGTCTGGCTAATGTTGCCATTAAAGAAAAATCAATTAATCTATCACATAATCCTGATTTTGGAGGGTTAGTCCAAATTAATACTTTATCATCCATAATTAATTTAATATGTGCCAATTATTTGGAGTTGGGTTTTCATATATCATACCATTTTTTCTGGCATAATAATGAAAATATTTAGGTATTTTTTTTATTTTTTCATTAGTTAAAGATAAAAAATAAATTAATACTGAATAACTTGAGTCAATAAAGTGTATTTCTTTTGAGTTTTCTAAAATTTTAATTTGGTCTACCATAGTATCTGATGACCCATTAAGTTGATATGTGTAATAATTTTGAGGTAGTCTGGACCTATCAACAATAATATTTCTATCAATATCATCGTGTAAAACAATATATTCTTTTTCCGGAATTCCGGATAATTTAATTGTTTCTTTTTCGTCATCTCTATTAACTGAAAATAAATTATTTCTAACATTTAAATCTAAATTTTCATATAAATAAAAAGAATGTGAGAAGGAAATATTATTAGATATATTGTCGTTTAAAAATTTTTCCCAATTATCATAATTTTCTTTAAAACACCCAACTTTAATATTATCATAATTTTCCCATTCAGAATAATCAATAAATTTATGACCATCATAATTTGAATCAGGTTTACAATGATTTTTATTCCACATACAAATCATACAAGAACTATTATATAAATTCTCATTTATAAATGTAGGTATAACACATTTTATATTTTTTTTATGTTTATACATTTCAGAAACAACTTTTTTTCTTGACTCATCTAATACAAAGATAATCAACTCATCATATTGTTCGGAATAATAATTACAAATTGCATTATTAGTCATTAAATCACCAAATCCCTGATGATGAACTAAGGTCGCTTTTTTCATAAATTAGTTTATTTTTTTTTACATTGAAAAACATAATCCGTACAAATTGCGTACGGCTCATCGTTAGTATAGTTATTTATATCGGATAATTCAATTAATGGTATAATACATTCGTTTGTTATTGTATTTGATAAATTATGAACCCATAGTTTATTGTTACTGGTTATTACATAATCATCTTGAGTATGACAAAAAAATTTATATTTATTGTTTAATTTCGTTAATTCAATTGCGGAATTAATATCTTTACAATGAAACCAAATATTTTCATTTCTTAATTCCATCCATTTACTTTCAATTCTATATTGAGGTATGTCGTGACCTAACCAAAACTCGTTATTAATGTATCGCAAATCAACCTCAACCTCATAACCCAATTGAATTGCTGAATCAATGTATGAGGGTCTATTTTCTTTTTCAGGTATTGGTCCATTAATGTTACCTCTATGTGATATTATTTTCATATTTCTTCAATTCTTAATGTTTTATCGTCAATAAATAAATCATAATATGGTTTATCAACTCTAATTTCGTGATATTTTACACCCCAAGAATCTAATTGACTCTTAGTTAAATCATACCAGTTAATTTGTTTTCTACTACCCCTTGAAGTCCAATAAACAATAGTATTACCTTTATCGTATAAATTATTAATTTTATTAATATTCTCCATAATTGGTTGTGCGTCTTCATACTTTCGACTTTCCGGACTTAAACAAATTGTTTCGTCAATATCAACATAAATTATTCTCATAATAATGATTTTCTATATTTTTCTTGTTTATCGTTTATTAGTTTTTCTATATCATCTTCTGTTAAAAAATTAATATCACCTAGTGTTATTGTATCAATAAATATTTCTGCGGCTTTTTCACAAATCTCACTAATGATTATACATTCATCAATTGTTTTACCACAAGATATTATTCCGTGATTTTTTAATAAAATTAATTTTGGAAATTCATTTTCGTTATTTTTATATTCTAAAACACATTGTTTGATAACTTTTGTTAAATCATTACCTGGAGTTGCATAAGGAACTAAACAAGATTTTTTGCCGTTAAAAATTACTTGGTCCGGAAAAATCCTATTATTTGCAAATAACTCACTTAAATTAGATGAGAGTATTTTTAATGTATTCGTGGGATGTGTATGTGAAACAAAATTAATATTATTCTCAGTTAAAAGATATAAATGAAACCCTAATTCCATACTACCCTTTTTATCTAATTTATTTAATTGATTACCATTAAAATCATAATTAATTATATCGTCATCAGTTAGAGTTTCTAATTTAGTCCCACTAGCTTTAATAGAAATGCCAAAGTCAGTTTTTTTAGAAACATTACCTTCCATTCCAACAACAAATTTTGATACTTTTTTAGATAATAATATTAAGTCCTCGTTATTTATTAACATTGTATTTGTGTTATTATTCAATAATAAAAACATATTATTAAATGTCAATTAATATACAACCAATAAGTAATTTACCGTTAAATTTGAATTCAAATCATAATTCTAAATTAATTTTCCTAAATAAAGACGATAACGGACGAGAAATTAACACGCATATCTTAAACGATGTTATATTTGGAGGAGAAAATTTATACTACCCAAATATTTTATCATACTCAAAATATGATGAAAAATATTATAAAATTATAAATGAAAAAACTATGTCGTTAGGGGATAGTCAAATCATTAAAAATTACAAATTTAATTTAGAATCCACTAAAGAATATGTTAATCCGGTATTCTTTTTTATTTACAATACTGACAATTATTATCATTTCATATATGACACTCTACCATATTTAATAACTTTTTTAAAATTAAAAGAAAATATAACGGATTTAAAATTATTAATGAATTACCCTAACCCGACAGTTAAAAATTTTTATAAATTTATTACTGAATTTTTAGAAATAATTGGTATAAATGTTAATGATATTGTTATTGTTGAAGATGATGTTATTTATAAAAAAGTTTATTCATCAACATCATATACTCACGATATAGACTCAAATTTACCTCCAAGAAATGAGGTGTATAAGTTCTTCAATGAAATTGTTGAAAATGTTAAATATAAATTTACAAAAGATACTCCTAAAAAAATATACATTTCAAGAAGAAGTTGGATACATAATGATACTTCAAATATTGGGACTAATTATACTTTGAGACGAAAAATGGTTAATGAGGATGAATTAGTTGAAATATTAAATGAAGATGGATATGTCGAAGTTTTTACTGAAAATTTAACAACTTTTGAAAAATTGAATTTGTTTTATAATGCAACTAATATAATCGGTGCTATTGGAGGTGGTATATGTAATGTGTTATTTAGTAAACCTGAAACATTGTTATTAACAATTGTTTCACCAACATTTTTAGATGTTAATGGTAGATTTAGATACTCTTTAGATAATGTTAATACTAAATATTTTTTAGACACTAACCATACTTGTATTGGAGAATTTAAAAAACATATGAGAATTAATTGTGAATCACTAAACATTATTGGTGAAATACAAAGTATTGATGACGATATTTTAACAATTATATATTCTGATGAAACTGTTTCCGGATGGAGTTCTCAGAATAATTTTAAAGAAATTAAAATAGAAAAATCTATATGTAAAACATTAGATAATGGGTTGAATTCTCCATTCAAGGTTAACTTATCTAAATTAATTTCAATTATTTAAGTTAATAATAACTCTCATAATGTAATCATAAAAATTATTTAATTTTGGATAATTTTTATCTGATAAATTATTAATTGGTGTAAAATTTTTAAAATCAAAAATATTAAAATTTTCAGTTTTATTTATGGTGAAATTAATATTGTTTGAATTAAATTCTTTTGTAATATTGGATATGTCGTAATTTATTTTAATATGTAATTTTAAAGAAATTTCGTCTTCATTATTAAGATAAAAATTAACAATTAAATCTGACAAATCTCTTTGTGGATAGATGTATTTTAAATAATCGTCCTGTCTATCATTTATTTGTTTTAACACTTTTTCTAAAGTATATCCTCTTTCATTAACATCTCTTTGAATTTTCCATTTTAATTTAAGATTGTCACTGGTGTCTACAAATATTTTTAAGTTATATAAACGATTATTATCATTATATAAACTATGTAACCCACATACAATTAAATTGTCGGAAGAATCGATTATTTCAGTGTCCGTAAATTTACCAGTATTATGGTCATAATCTACGTGATAAACACTTTTACCAATCTTAAGGTCAAAGACATCTTGACTCATTTTTGATAGAAAATTTGATTCCGGATTAAGGTGTGTATAAGATTTCCAATTTTCATCATTTCTTTCCCATTTGTGGTATCTATCGCATTCCAACATAAATGAATTAGAAAAATATTGTTTTAAAACGTTACCTAATGTTGTTTTACCCGAACCCGAATCTCCACATATTGCAAAAACATTACAACTAGATAATATAACATTATATTTAATATTTGTTAATTCGTAATTAATTTTGTTATTGGTTAAGTGATGGTAAAGAATTGTTTCAGATACATACCCATAATCATTAATAAGTGATTCTATATTATTAAATATTGAAAAATAATCATCCATTAATGATGAACTACCATAAGCTAATATATCACAAATATATTTGTCGTTAGGTGTAATTAATTTTTTTTTATCTATTAAACTTTCTTTTGGTATAGTAATGGCATTTTCAGAAAAATTAAAAATATTGTCTGAAATAATATTTAAATCAGGTCTAAACTTTATTACTAAATCATATTTTAATTTATTTTCATTTTCATTAATTTTTTTTAATTCATTAAGTTTATAAAACTTAAACCAATTATTATATGTGTTATTTATTTTTTTATCATCACTAAATAAAATATTATCTTCACAAATAAGGTATAATGGTTTTAGTTCATCGTTAATGTATTTAATGTCATCGGTTAAACTAGTTAAATTTAAATATGTGTCATTATTTTTTTCATTTTTAGTTACGTGAATATAAACATCGACATCATCAAAATTATCAATAATGGATTTTTGTATTTTTGGTAAATTATTTTTAAAGGTTCTCAAATAACCTGAAATCAATAAAGCTACTTTCATATATTAAGTAATAATCCAATTGTCTAATTTAATTGGTTTTGTGAACATTGTTTGATAATCTCGTAAACAATGTAGGTGTATTGGTATATGACTAAATAACTTATACTTACAGTCAATATGATATATAATAGATGCCCATACAGAATCAATTAAATGGATTTCTTTGGTGTTTTCAATTATTTTAATGTAGTCAAAAAAAACAGATGAGACCCCATTTAAATCAACAGATTTGAAGTTTGTATTAAAATTAGTTTTATCTATCCTAATATCTCTACTTGAATCTTCGTGATATAAAATATAGTCAGGACCATTAACCTCAATAAATTTATTAAATAAATCATTTTCAAGTTCAACATCTCTATTAATATTAAATAAATTAATTCTATTAATGTAATCAATTCCTGAATCAATATAGAACTTTTCTACAAAACAACTGGACGAATTAGATGTTCTAAATTTATCTTTAAATTCATCATTTCGATACACGTCGTGTAGTCCTATAAATAATAAGTCATTATTTTGATTTTCGTCAATAACTTCATTTAAAGAATTATCTAGTTTAAATTTTGGGTAATACTTAACATTAACATTAGATAAATTTTTACAATAAAAATCAATTAAATCTTTAGAATCATCTCTAATTGCTAATGTGATATTTTGATATTTTTCAGAATAGAAATTTATTATAGATAAACAATTTACAATATCAGTCCATCCTTGATGAAACATTATTAATCCATTCATAGTATTTAAATTTTCTTTAACCAACTTGTATCATCAAATGTCATATCCGGAGAACCAAAAAATTCATTTACAGCTGTTACCACTCCTAAAAAACATTGTGCTAAATAATCGTGACCACCAATGTATCCACCTTTTTTAACTTTAGGTAACCATAAAGTAATATCTGATTTACAACCTTCATATGTATGGTCACCATCAATGTATACAAAATCCAAAGATTCGTCTTCAATCTGTAATACAAAATCTTTTGAAAACATTTTTTGTTTAATAATAGTAGGGTATTCCGAAACTCTAATATCAAAATTAGACTCAACAATATCCATAGGATATTCATCTGAACAAACGTCTCCAGGACAATATCCATTAAGCCACGGGTCAACGGCATATATTTTTTTTAAATTAGTCATATTTTGTGCAAAAATTATTGTTGATTCACCTTGATATGACCCAACTTCTACCATAGTTTCCACCGAATCTTTTATAGTGTCTATCAAATTTTTCAACCCATTTGTATATTTTTCAGAACGACAAGTCGCGTTCGCTAATTCAATTAAATTACTCATTTTAATTATTTATTATATTATAAAGTTTATTAAACTCATCATTAAAAATGTAATGAAAAGTTATTGATTTTTTAATTTTGTTTTCGTCCGAACCATAATATGACGGTTCTCTTTGATGAAATAAATCATTATTGATTATTGGAATATTATTATCTCTACAATAAAACCCTACATTAGCATCGGCAAATCTTGATTTATTATAGGTCATATCAATATCTTTTAAAATTTCTAAAGTTTTTCGATTAAAAAGATATCCAGCACCTCCGGAACAATAATTCAAAGAAGGGTCATCAGGTAAACTACCATAATTAATTCTACCTAACATAAAAACATCATCAACGGATAATGTATTAATTAATGATTTTAAATTTTTATAATTTAGAAATGTATCATCATCTAAATTTAAAAACCAATCAAAGTCACTATAATTTTGATAGAAATGTTTAAATGATTCAAAATTTTTAATAACATTACTTTCATATGTTGTGTCTTCGGTTATTTTAACAGTATTTAATGATTTGTCATCATAATCAGAAATAATGACATAATTTTCTGTGTCTTGTAACCAAGTATCTTTAATAATATTAATTCTTGACTCTAAATATTTTTGTGTTGATATAATTGATATTAGGATTTTCATAATAACGTGTAATGATTAGCTCTTTGATTATCTTCTTTAAAAATTTCACCAATAAAATGTTTGTCATCCATTTCAACAGTGAAAGGGTTTGAGTGTTCTTCCCAAGAATGGTAGGATGCGTTAATATAACTATTGTCAATATATTTTGGATAGATTACATCTCTTAAAAAATTCATATCCCACCATTTTTCAAACCATTGGGTTTCTATTTCGTAATTATTTTTAATATTATAATTAATACATTCATTTTCAATATTAAAATCTTTTTGAGATACCATACCCCACATACCACCTAATATGTGATAATGATGATGAGGGTGGTCTCTCATAATATGTAACACTTTTCCGCTATTAACCCATTCTTCAACGGATACTCTTTCTCTTTCAGTTATTCTAGAATCCGCATCTCTAACAATGAATCTCTCAACATCTTTATCATCATTAGGTAAGAATCTCCATTGCATTGCATTTAATGATTTATTAGTAACTAATTTGGACTCAAAATTTGGAAAATTTTTAAATTTTGATAGCATTTCTTCTGTAATATCATCACTATGATATAAATAAATAAACCATTCAGGATAAGATTTTTCAAGGGTTTTAAAATTTTCATACAAACCATTAAGGTATTTGTTGAAATTGGTCTCCATAACATTTTCCCAATGTTCCGGGGCTTTATATAAAGAGAATGAAATTACTTTTTTCATTTTAAAAATTCAATGTTAGGATTTAAAAATTTATTTTTATATTCTTGGTGACAAGTTTCATAAACACCGTAGTCGTTACTTTGTATGGCTTTTTTCTCAACTTCAAGAGAACAAACTTTAATATTTTTTAATGTTTTATGTTTGTATCCAAATAAATGAGCCCTACGTGTCATATCTCCATCCGCGTAATAATATTTAAATTCATTACGATACATACCAATTTCTCTAAAAATTTTTTTGTTGTATATTCCGTAATTCATTACTATTTCACCAGATTTTTCATATTCGTCACAAACGCACCATCCTTTGTTATTTTGATTTTCGTGGTATATTCCTGAAATCCAATCTGGGTCGTTTATATCTGATTCTCTACCATACTTCCAATCAAATAAATAAAAATCATAATTAATGTCTAATTCTTTTATAACATCATCCCAATTATTTACTAATAATACATCGTCATTCCATTGACAAACCCAATCGTATTTTGAATTTTCTATACCTAAGTTCATAAAATGTGGGTATGAACTTCTTTCCCCGACTTCAATTAATTTTATTCTTTCGTGGTTTAAACTTTTAATATACTCAATCGTACCATCATTGCTACCACCATCAACTAAAATTAATTCTAATTTATCATTTGAATCTACGGTGTTTTTTATTAAGTTTGGTAGTAAATTTTTTCTATCTAAAGTTCCGGTTACAATACTTATCATAATTTAAAAGATTTCTCGATATAAATATCAGAAGTATCGTGGTAAAGTAAAGAATGTCCAAACCATACTTTTGGGGATATAATTTTTTTGTGGATATTTTTATTTAACCAAGCACCCCACCAACCAAATGAACTATTTGCTATAATATTATTATCGCATAACGACATTAAATATATTTCTTCATAATCTTCTAAATCATCGACAAATATTTTATTAGGTATAAAATCAAAATTTTCTTTACACCAAGATATGTCGTCAGAAAAAATTAAATATACTAAATTATCTCCTAATTTAATAAATGATTCTTTATAATAATTTATAGGTAATACTGGATGAAAGAGTTCTAAATGTAAATAATCACCTCTTCTAACGTGAATACTACAAGTTTTTTTAGTTAATACATCACCATACTTTAATTGTATAGTATCCACGATATCATTAGTCGGTTCAAAAAATTTTAAAATTTCATTTCGATAATTTTTAAAATATTTTTCACTTTGAAAATATCCGGTTAATTTAGTGTTAGAGGTAAATTTAGGTAATTTATTATATTTAAACTCTTTTTCCCCAAAATAGTCATAACCAATATTTGAATCACTATAAACAACATTTCTTAAAATATTTGAAGAATATTTATCAAGACCATAATGAGCTCCGTGATAATTTGTTGTGTCTACTGTTAGCAACATATTATTTTCAATTGACGACGCGTATGCAGTTGCTATTTGAAACATTACATTTCCTAATCCTCCCTTAATGTTTATTGATAATGTATTCATAATTAACTTCTATCTCTATGATGTTCTAATATTTGTGAGGTAACCAATCTACCGTTACCGTATTGTGATATGTCCGGAATATTTTTGATGTTATATTTTCTCCCTAATAAACTTAAAATACTTTGGTCGTGTCTATGGTCATAAAATTCAGGATAATTGTTTAATCCACATTCATTAGGTGAATCAGTTATTAATCTATAATCTTCTGAATAACTTAACCATTCGTCAATAAAAGAAACAACAAAATCATTTTTTTTCATTAAAATGTAACTGGCCAAAATTTGTGGAGAACTAAGATACGGTTCTTCATCTAACCCCATATAATGAAATGTGTCTCTTTTTGTCCATCGTTTATTTGGGTGAAAATCTTCCAATTCAAATAGTAATAATTTATTGTCGGTGGATTCCATAATTTCAATAATTTCATCAAGTGGTTTAATGAAAGTAATCCCTGAATCTGAATAAAATAAAATGTCGTCATTATTTATTTGTTCTAATGCCATTTTAATTACATATGGCTTCCACAACCAATAACCTGCACCTCTATCTTGGTTAAGTATTTTATTATTTTTTTCACAAAAATCTTGTGGTAAATTACTTTTGTTATATGAAAATACATTATCAAAACCTACAATATTTCTACCGGATTCTGAATTATTTTTTTGTGAGTTATAGTGTGTTTTATCTGAGTAATTAACTAAATATTTATTCATACTGTTATAAATTTTTTAAATATTTATCATACAACCAATCTTCATTAACGTTAAATGGTAATACTTTTTCAAAATTTTCTTTAATGTAATCCATTTTAGAATAATATAATTCTGGTGTTAAATCATCTAATGAAATATCATCTAAAAAAATAATCCCATTTTGATTGAAATGATTAATTATATTTTTTGTTCCTTTATAAATTGGGATAGTTCCTGTTGCAAAACAATCTAAAATTTTTTCAGTAAAATACGTATCAGAGTCGTCATTTTCAACACAAACAGAAAACATATAATCTATTAACCCATCTTCTTTTAATGATATATGATTATTTATATTTCCGTATAAATCTAATTTATCTTTATTTTTTATTGCGTAATTAAATCTAAATCTTTGAAGTTCCGTAAATCTTTTATCTGAACATATCATTGAAACTAATTTGGTCTTTTCATAAATCTTTGGAGTCTCAACCCAAAATCCATTACCTGGTGCCCATTTAAATTTTGGATGTAACTTAACTAATTCATCATTATATGTGAATATCATTTCGTATGTCTCTAAAACTTCATCTAAATTATTTTTAACAGAATTAAAAAAATCTGAATTATATTGTGGTGATTCTAAACCCCATAAAAATTTTAGTTTACCATCATTTTTGTCCGATATTCCAGAAAAAATATCACCATCAATATAAAAAGTTATGGGATTATTTTTAGTGTTATATTCCCAAGTTATGTATTTTGATTTTTTATACCAAGTTGATGATGGTGCGTGACTAAAACCTGAGGAATTTAAATTTATCTTAATCATTTTTAGTGGTTTTAACGTATAATCCGTCACCCCAAGTTCCTCCGTCCCAAGTAGATTCAACTAACTCAAACCCAAACTCACCTAAAAAACTATTTAATTCATCCACTTTGGTACACCCAACATAAACCTCATCCCTATTAATTTCCGATATTATATAATCAACATTTTTTAAAAAATTAACGGACCCTTTGAAAACTTCTAATTCATATCCTTGAACATCAATATTAATAAAATTGTAGTTTTCAAAATCTAAGTCAATTTCATCAAGCCTTCTCATTTCAACCGTTTCAACATCATTAAATACAATATGAGGGTATTGTTCTAAATGTAATTTAGGTTTTAATATAGATGATGACATACCACTATTTGCGGTTTCAACAAACATCTCAATTTGTTTATTATCATTACCTAAAGCAAAATTAAATAATTTTGAACCATCAGTAATGTTACCTGACAATACGTTGAAATTTTTTGACAAAGGTTCAAAGTAAGAAATGTGTTTAATGTCATTCTCTTTGTAAAGTTGATGTTCTTGCCCATAATGAGCACCAATATGAATAACTCCTTTAATATTCATATTGTATTTTTTAACTAATTCATTAAAATTTAGTAGCATAATTATTTTGTTTATTTTGTTTATTTTGGTTATTTTATTAACCATTTATAGTTTATGTTATTTTTTTCAATATCCGAAAAACCATCTAATTGTAAAGCGATGGCCGGAGTAAAAGAATATGCGTTGTATTTTTTTTGTAGATTAGAATATATTACATCGATAGGGTCTATGATGTTATTTAAAGATTTCTCAATAACCTCAAACATAGTATCATTGATTCCAACAAAATGTGTGGTAAAAGTGTTATGTAATTTAACCACTTTATCATTAATTATTAATGGTGATGGATAACCTATATGTGTATTGTGATTACCTCCCATATATAATAAATCCCAATCGTTAGGTAGTAAATCAAAGTAACTATCTATATTCAAAACTTCAGTTGAAAAATAACAATCATCTTCAATAATAAGAATTTTTTTATAATTATTATTTTTAGCGTCTTTGATTATATCTAAGTTAGACAATATTAACCCAACAGCCCCCGGATTAATTAGTGGTGGGTATTTTGACAGGTCTAATTTATCTCTATCATAAGCCGAAAATCGTTCAAACTCTCCCAAATTATACTTTTCAACTTCTTTTTTAAAGTTCTCTAATCTATCTGGTCGTCTATCTAAATTAATACAATATACTTTATCAAATCTATCAAACAGTCTCATTCTTAAAATTTTTGTTCATTATTTTATTATACAACTCTTGTTGGTTGTTATTGGCCTCTGTTGACACAGTTCCGTCACTTTCGTGATGGAAATACGTAAAAAGAGGTTTTGGTATTCTTTTTCCTGAATAACCCTTTAATCCCATTCTAATCCACAAATCATAATCTTCCCATCCTTTTAATGTGACATCGTACCCGTCACAAACATCAAATGCTTCTTTATGAAACATTGAACAATTAACTATAAATGGTCCCTGTCTTAATCTTTCTATTGACCATTCAGGTCTTTGTTCGACACCTTGTACTTGTCCTATATGATGTGTATCACAATAAACCGGACTAATGGTTTTATTGTTTTTTAAAATGTTAACACAGGATTGAATATAATCCGGATGAATAGTATCGTCACCATCTAATGGCAGTATAAAAATACCATTTGAATTTTTAACCCCATTATTTCTTGCGGAAGAAGGTCCTTGATTTTCTTGATAGATAATTTTGATATTAGGATGGTCTTTAATACTCTCTAATTTTAATTTAACGTAAGTATCGGTAGACCCGTCATCAACAATTACTATCTCTACATTTTTATAGGTAGAATCAAATACTGAATTTAAAGTCTTTTCAAATTGTAGTCCATAATTGTAAATCGGGATTATTACTGAAACTAACGGTAACTTTGGATTAATTTTATTTACCGGGTATTTTGATTCTAATTTAATAGGTAATTTTTCTTTGTATTTTTCTAAAAATAATAATCTATTCTGTTCCCACTGATTATTGGTCATACCAATAGAAAGATGTGTTAATGGAACATTTGAAATTGTTCCAACTTTAACTCCGGATAAATGATTACTCATACAAAATGAAGTATCATAGAAATGGAATCCTTTAAAAGATTCATCAAAATTAGTTTTTAAATTACTTTTTTTGACTGCAAAGAAAACACCATCAACAATAATGGAATCTATTATTTTTGACCCAAATGGTTTATTATATTCGGACAACCATTTTCTACCTTCGTGTTGATGATAAACTTGTCCAATCATTTCTCCCTGTATATCCCACCATCTTCCGGAACTAGGGTAATATGATGTCCCGGCAACACCTAAGATACCATATTCAGGTTTCTTGGTAAAATGTTCTAAAACTCGTTTACCCCAATATTCTTTTTCAAAAATAATGTCATTATGACAAAACACAACAATATCATTAACTGATTCGTTTAAACCTTTGTTATAAACTTCAGTTAAACTATATTGATTGTAGTTTGTGTATTCTAAAATTTGAACATTTTTTAAACCAACTGTTTGTAACAAATGTTGTCTAAATTTGTTATTATAAGTTTCGTCTTTATGTGTTGAGTAAACTATTGTAATCATACTATTCCTGTGCTACCAAATCCGTTGGCTCCTCGTTCTTTTTTATTTATTTGGTCCACTTGGTTTAGTTCAACCCACGCACCATTAACAACCGGACAAACAACCGCTTGTCCAAATTTCATACCTTTTGGTATTTTTACTTCAGTTGGGTTGGTATTGAATATAATACCTTTAACTTCTCCGGTGTATCCGTTATCAACCGTTCCCGGTGAGTTTAAGACCATAAGACCTTGATTAATTGCTAATCCACTTTTAGTCCTTACTTGTATCTCAAAACCATCTTTAATATCAAAAGAAAGACCACTAGGAACCAATGCTCGACCAAAGGGAGGTATAACAACATCTTCAACAGAATGTAAATCAAAACCTGAATCACTACCATAATTATATTTTGGGTGAACAGCATCGGGATGAAGTATTTTATAAGGTAAATCTAATTTACCATTACTCTCAACCATTTTTTGTTCAATGTCTTCTAAATCAATATCCATTTCTTTCAAAATGTCATCATAATCCACATCACCAGTTTCAGATGAAAAGGTTTCTTGTAAATTAAGTAATCGTTCTCTTAATTTTCCTAATTCTTCAAAATTATCTAACATTATTCTAATTCTTTTAATTTTTTTATTACATCGATTAAAACTAATACATCACGTTCACAGTAAGCTGTGATTTCAGGTAACATATTTTTATTCCAATATGCGTCGTGAACTTTATCTCCGGTAATATCACCTTCCTTTGGTGATGGAACGTCCATACAAGTACACATTAAGTCTAACGAACCAATCGCGGTATATGCCCCATATTGCCAAATTTCTTTAGTATCAATAGCTTTAATTTCCCACGGCTTAGTATCGTATGACGGTAAAAGTGTTGGAGGCATTAATCCGTTGATAATCATTCGTTTTGCCAACATTGGTATGTCAAAATTTTTAAGGTTATGACCACATAGATAAAAATCTAATTTACCACAACGATTAAGTAATGATTGACAATCTTTTAATAACGCTCGTTCATCGTCACCTGAGAATGATTGTTTTTTAATCTCTCCATTGTCCATTACAAAGGCAACGCTAACACAAACAATTTTGGCAAATTCAGGAACTAATGCCGCTCTTGTCACAAAAACTTTATCTGCAGAAAATCCAACGTCTTCCGGGAATCGTTTTTGGAACCAATCAAAATATTTCTCAAATTGACTTGCAACATTAGGATTACTAACTTTACACTCGGTATAGTTTTTACATCCTCCAACAGTTTCTATATCAAGAAACAATATTTTGGTTAATGGTATTTTTATCATTTTATTTTATTAAAGATTTGTAAAATTCTGCTCTATTTTTTGTAACGACATTTAAATCGTATCTATCTTTTACGGTATTATATAATCTTTCTCCAAGTTCTTTAATCATATGTGGGTTTTGAACTAACTTTTTGATAGATTTTGCCCAATCACTATGATTTCTATTTTCCGGAATTAATATCGCATTACCTTCTTCATTAAACTCACCATTTTTTAAACAATGAACTAAGTCAATCGTGTATGGTCCAATTTCGGATGCAATTAAAGCTTTTTTATAAAATCCTGCTTCAATAACTTTTAATTGAGATTTCATTCTGTTAAAGATGTGATTTTTAATCGGAGCCAAAGATATGTCAAATTTTGAATAATTCATAGCATAAGTTGTTACCGGTTTAGTCCAAACTCTAACATATGGTAAATCATTACCTGATTTATACTCACCTTCTTTAAATTCTAATAGGAATTTTTTATAATCATCATCAATCGTTCTGTAGTTACTAGTGAAAAATTCTTCATAACGAGCCCACACGGTTTCGTGAGGTAAAATATCTCGTTGTTTTTGTTCACCAGTTTGAGGATTAATTTCTGTAACCGTTCCTCGAGTATCAAATCCACAAATCACATATTGTAATTTATCATTAATATCTTGGTTTTTTTGAACAAAGTCTCCAAGTAATTCTAAGTCGTGTAAGTGGGATGACCCTCCTAACCATCCTACTCTGATTTTATCAGAAGGTGGTGTTGGTTGATTAAATTGCAATTCTTTTGGATTAATTGCATTTGGGAATACAATAACATTTTTATTCAATTTTTTAATCTCATCGGCAAAAATATCAGTAGTTGTTGTTACATAACTTGCAACTTTTAAATTAGCTTTGATTTTTTCATCAATTTTATTTTGAACAATAATATTATGAATAGGGTGTTCTTTAGTTGGTAACCAATAATCATCGAGGTCGACAATAACAACAACACCAATAGATTTTAACCATTCGATAATTCGAGGTGCCATATCATAATCAAGACCAATAGTCCTATGAGCGTGAACTATCTTATATTTCTTCCAATATTCAACATTATTTAATTGTGGTTCATAGTCAATATCTACGTGGAAATCATCCGGATATAGATTTTGAAGAAATACGTGAGGGTCAACTGACCTAAATTTCCCTACACCGGTTTTATCTGAGGGCAATACTAATACATTAATTTTTTCTTTCATATTATTAAATTATAAAATAAAATATAATAAAAAATGTAATTAATATCAACTATATAAAACAAAAAACCCCAATCTTGGTAGAGAGGGGTAATTCCTTAGAGTAAATAAAGTTAAGATATTTTTTTTATCTTAGTAACCTTACCTTCAAATATATGTTTTCCAACTTTAAAAGAAAAGACTTCGTTTGATTTTTGAGTTGATTCAGCTAAAATTCCGTTTTCTTGTAAGACTTCCTCAACAACTTCTTTTAACATTTCACGTAATTGTCTATTATTAATTTGAGGTTGTTGTGGTTGAGATTGTTCTCTAACAACTTGTTTTGGTTGATTTACTTGATTACCTCTAGCGTCAGTATTCATCAATCTAGTTGCTTTTTCAACTAATTCGTCAGACAATACTGAACCTCCACCACCCATTGAGTTTGGAACTTGAATAGGATGTTCAATCATTAATCTTTTAATTGCGTCCGGTAATTTAGATGCCATAACTCTATCAGTAGTCATAGGTTGTGGTGTTGATGGAGTTTTTGGTATTGATGATAAATAAGGTTGGTCAACCTGTTGTGACTCTTGTAAAAATTCTTGAGGAATATTATAAGTTCCTCTAACAGGTTCATAGTTTTCAACTGAAGGTGAATTATATGAACTCATTGATTGTGATACACCACCTGTTGGTATTTTATTATGAGCATCCATTATTTTTTTGGATACTGCTAATTTTTCCATTAAACTTAATTCGTTTGTCATAAATTTTAATTATTGTATTGGGTTTTGTCCGAAAACCGCGTTTATGATAACTCTGTTCATACTTCTATCCCCATTAAAATTGTATCCCGGTTTTGGTTCGTTGAATTTTTCACCTGAAGGTCTAAAAGATTGGATTTTATCCACTCTAAATAATCTCCATCCCGGTAAAGGTTGTTCACCCTTATATGCGGTATGAGAAGCTCCTTCTTCATCCCAAGCTCTTAATACAGGATTTCCGGCTTTTGAATATCCGAAACAAACGGGTTCAATGTTTCTTAAACCACGTCCTCCCGGTTCATCACCATCGTAATAAATTATTATCTTATCTTTATTTTTAATAGCGTTGACAATTGAGTCAATTGACGCTACTTCTAAAATAAGAGATTTAACTGTGTTGTAAAGTTTCATTATGCACTTGGAGTTGTGTAAGGTGCGTTTGGTTTATATTCATTAATTACTAATTCAGCGTTTCTTTCCTGAATATCTTGAATTGCTCCCGCCGATTGATTAAAAATGTCTAAGAAATTTCCGGTTCCTTTACCTTGAGCATCTCCTGTGGCCAAAGCGTCAGGATTAACCGTAGAATATTCGTTATCGGTTTTTTTATAATCATTCTTTGGGAATAACATTGCTCTTTGCATTTCGGCAATCTGAGACAATTCATTAGTAGGTTGTTCAAAATTTAATGGTTCATTTACTGCCATAATTATATTTTTTTCATTAATTCGTTTATTCTTTTTAAGCTTTCGGTAATTGCCGTATCATATTTGTTTATTGATGAGTTATGACTTTGACTTGGTCTATTCATAGTTTTCATTCCGTCTTTTTCGTGAGGTTTAATATGTTGATTTGGTAATACTTCTGATTTTGATTGCTTGTTAGCTTCTATTGTATCTCTATCACCTTTTAAAGTATTTTCCACCCAATTTTTAACATAGTGACCCCCATTTAAAATATGTGGTATTTCATCTTGATGTCCGTTGAAATTATCAAACCAATTTTTCATTCGTTTTAGTTGTTGATATGTAATCTCACCTTTCTCACGTAAATCTTTATTACGTTTAAATCCTTCGGTGGTTTCATCAACTTCTCCAACGGCTTTGGAACACTGGTCTAAGTATTCAAGAACATCTTGTGGGACCGGATATGTTTTTCCGTATAATTCACTATTCATCGTCGGATGATTTTAAAGCTTTTATTAACATATTGATACTGATACCTTCTTTGTCTGCAATATTTTTAATTGCTTTAAGATTTTTCTTTAATATTTTACTAACACCGGTGTTTTTAATAACATCAGAATTATCTTTTGATTTTTTAGTTAAGATATCTTCAACCATTTTTTTCATTAATCTATGTTGACGTTCTTCTAATGTTTCTTTTTCAGACAATCTTTGTTTTAATTCCCCATCTTCTCTTTTTTGTTTTGGTAATTTACCAAATTGACGAGCTCGTTTATCGGCTTCTATTTTATCTTCAATACCCATTTTTATAAGAGTGTTGAGAGTATCGTGATAATCCATATCTTTTGTTTCCTCATAACCAAATGCCTCAGAATAATCAACTTCATTAATTACATCATCAGTTCCTTCTTCACTCTCACCATAATAAACTCTATAACCTCTTGTTACCGGGTCATTAGTTGTTCTTGCCATAACGACAGTTTGGTCCATAGTTTTATGTGGTGTTAATGTTTGATTAAGATTAGGGACTCTAGACCCTAATAAACTTCCGTCTTCATCAACTAATTCATCAATTTCTTTTTTAAATTTAATCCCTTTTAGTTTCTTATCTAACGCTTTTTTTGTCACTTTTGATTTTGTTTTCATCGCACTTGAAACAAGTCCTTTAACTTTTTTTTCATCCTTTTTATCAAACTCAATTTTTTCATCTGATTTTCGTGATTCGGTTAAAGTTTCAGCTACATTATAATATAGAGAGATTTTATCACCTCTATCTTTCATATAGAAGTAACAATTGTTTCCAAAATATTCAGTATTAAAATTAATCATATCAACTTTTTATATATAAATACTTCGTTTCTGACTATTTATCATAAAAAAGATTGTGAGTCAATATATAAATCAATATCCAAGACCAAATTGGGGTGTAAAATTAGCAATAGATGCTAGTGATATGTCTTTAGTTAGTGATGAGAGAAACTTTAATGAAGAAGTTGTTTTCTCACCATATCTTATTGCACAAACTTATGGTAATAGATTACCTTTTTCTTTTGATACAAATGATTCTGATTCGGTTCAGTCATTAGATTTAATCTATAAAGAATATGATTTTAATAATGTTTTTGTATCAACAAATTATTATAACCCGGACAACATTGATTTAAGTTGTTTAACTGCTAACACATCTTGTGATATTGGTTTAACAGGTATTGATAACGGATTGGTTACAGGAATGACCGCACAAACTATTACATTCACAAATGGAATTAACGATGTTACTAAATTTAACCGATTATCTTTTGACCGAAGATTAAAAATGTTTCAAGTTACGGGATACACAAGTTCAAATATTAGATTCTCAGGATTTGATAAGACCATATTATATGAGGTTGTAAGTAAAAATGATTCTGTCGGATATTATCACGAATTGTATGGCGGATTCTATCAAGGATTTTACAAACTATTTGGGTATGACTATGAAATTTTCCCTGAAAGAATGAATAAGGGGTGGGCTGTTGAAATGTTATTAAAACCAAGATTCCCTGAGAATGATGAGTATACCCCATCATCAGGTGAAACAACATTAAACGTTATTTACCCTGAGAATAAGAACATATTCTTCTATATGGGGACTCGTGCTGAGAATAAGTTTTATCATCACGCTGACGGGTTTATGGGTGGAATCACAGCTTATACCCGAGTAACATCAGATTTAGTTAGTTTGGAAACTTGTTCTTGTTGTAATACAGGCGTAACAAATAGTCGTTGTATCTACGTTTATCCACCAAGAAGTAATGGTGAGCACGACCCACATCATAATTATGGTTGTAACACTTGTGGTTGTAATTCATCTTCTTATGTATGTTCATCTTGTGGTTGTCCAACATTTGAAAATAGTATATGTGGTTGGGAATGTAAAAATCATACTTGCGAATCATCCGTACAATCAACTTGTGAAACAGACCCATTATATGACTCTATGTCTAACGCCATCTCATTTAAACTATGTGGTAGTCCAAATAACCCTAGTATTGGTGTAAAAGTATTACGATTCACCGGAGATTGTATAACAACGGGTTCTTGTGAAACAAGTGGAATAACATATCAAACAGGATACACCATTACTGAATATTGTTCTCCAACGGGGATATACGATTATTGTGATAATATTAATCCGGCATATTTGGAAGAAGAACACTGGTTTCAATTAGATGCCGTTTGGGAAAGATATACTTGGTTAGACACTTGTGATTTATGGTATAGAGGTGGTTTAGGTGATATTACCGAAAGAAAACTTTTAGAATCGTTGGCAAATAATACTATGTCTTTAATTGCCCCACCATACACACAAATAGGGTATCCATCACCGGGAGAGGTTGAGTTGGTTGATTTAAATGAAAAATGGTTATTAGATAAGGAATACAGAAATGGTCGTTTAAAAATATACATTAATGGTAGAAGATTCTTTACCATAGAAAACTTTGAGGAGATTATTCCAAGAGGTTTAAATACAGATAAAGAAAAACAAGTTGGGGTTCCGTTTAATATTTCTTGGGGTGGTGGAACACAAGGTTTAAGAGAGAATTTAACATTCTCTTCAACAACCGGAACCACCTATATCCAAGACCCGGAATCTTTACCAACAAATGATTTGGTTGGAACTGATTATAGTGGTTTAACCACAAATATATTATTGGAACAAAATTTTGGTGGAACATTCGAAGGTGGTATTTCTCAATTCAGAATGTATGTCTCACCATTATCCGCACCTGAGGTTAAACATAATTTTAATTTATTAAAGGATACTTTTAATATGTTTAATCCGGATTGTCCTGATTGTGGTGAAGAATTTTGTCCTGTGGATGATTTTACATTTACAATTAATGGTCCTACACCAACGGTGACTCCTACACAAAGTGTAACACCATCAGTGACTCCGACAAATACAGTCACACCAAGTATAACACCTACAAACACTATAACCCCAACTAATACAACAACACCAAGTATAACACCTACAAACACTATAACTCCAACAACAACACCAAGTGTAACACCAACTAACACCCCAACACCAACAAATACTTTAACACCAACAAATACTTTAACACCAACAACCACTCCAACAGTAACACCAACTCAAACTCAAACACCTACAAATACACCAACACAAACAAAATTAATTTAATCCCCAAACTTTAAATGGGGATTTTTTTATTTAAGGTAACATATAATAATAACCAAACTATTTATTAATTGATACATAAAATATTCTAAAAGTCATTAATGAATACAATAACAATAAATAGTGGAAGTTATAGTGGTGAGGTTGCAAATATTTTGTTTAAACCTAACGCAGTCAATACGGTTATTAATTTAGGTAATCAACAATTACCGTATGTATTTGACCCAACATTATTAACACCACCTCGTACAGTATATGGCGTTTATACCATATTAATTGATGGTGCGGATTGTCCTATTATATTAAACGTACCATTACCAACACCGACACCAACACCTACGGTTACAACAACACCAACAACAACACCAACACCAACGGTTAGTCCTACGGTTACTCCGTCGTTTAATCCTTGTCCTCCGGGACCACCAAGTCCTACACCAACAAAAACCACCACACCAACTAACACAAATACTCCAACTAATACATCGACTCCTAACGCACCAACACCAACACCAACAAATACGACCACACCAACCAACACACCGACTATAACAAAAACACCAACACCAACTCCTACACCGGTGTATTTTGCGTATCTATTCATTGAGCCTGTTTCAGGTTCAACGAATATAGGTCAATGGATGTATGATAGTGGAAGAAACTTCTTTGGGTTTACAAATTACTCACAACCAACTCAAAATCAAGCGTCGTTTAATATTGATATGAACACTTATGTTAATTTTAGTGGATGGACTAATGGATTATTCCCATCATTGATACAACAGACAGTACCACAAACATCGGGTGGTGAGGATAGTTTCAATAACGCAATTGTTGCCTACAATTTCTTAACAACAGAAATACCAAATAATTATGTTAATGGTTTTGGTTGGTATACTTGGATGATACCGGTTTCATTAACTAATAACGAACGTCAAACAATTATTGATATTAATACAAGTAATAACCCTAATTTAATGACAGGAGTTGGGACTGAAAGTACAATAAATTCATATACATTTACATATACCGGAACAACAATACCACCAACAACTTATAGAGTTTACACGACATATCCAAACACAATATTCAAGATAATAGACACTCAAAATATTTATATGAGAGGTAACACAATAACACCATAATATGAGTAATTTTTTAAATAAAATACCGGTTTCACCTATAACATCATTTGGTAATCCATCGGTTCCGAATGGTTCAACTATTGGTACAAACTTTAGTATCCTTCAAACGGGAGGATATATGGAGGTTTATTCGTTATCCGGATTAACATATACAATACCACAGGCAGCAACCGGAATTATAGAATTTTCAGGTAACTCAATTCCAATCCAATTTACAAAAGGTTCGGGTTCGGCATTCTCACCTGATGTGTTAACGTTAAATTCTGATAATATTTCTTCGGGTAGAAGAAAATTGGGGATGTTGGTTTATGTTTATGAAACCAACAAAATTTATCAATTTAGAATTGATAATTATGATACTTTATGGAATAACGCAACCGGAGCAACAGGACTTGGTGGTTCAACCGTGGTCATATCAAATTTTGGAACAACCATTAAAAATAACTCAGCCGCTGGTATCGCGTTGATAAATGCCTGGACAGCATCCACAATATCAGGTGTTGGTGGTTATAACGATACAAATGCGTCTTGGAGAGTTTTATCGACAGGTGGAAGTAGTAGTGGTGGAACATCTTTTACGGGGGGAACGGTACCCGGAGCAACTAATTTTACGGGTGGCTTAACTGCAAACACATTCTCCGCAGGGACTTATTATAATTTACCAATTACAATTACGGGTGGTACATATAGTAGTGGAACAACTTTTTTAAATAATAGTACAGGTGGTACTATTAACCTTACGGGTTATACTTACATACCACATTTAGAATACGATAATTCAAACTCAACCCTTTGGAACAATGGTTTTGGTAATGTTAGTACCAACATATCTTTTGGTCAAAATGCCTTGGTTTCAAACACTAGTGGAACTTATAACACAGCTATTGGTGGTGAATCACTAAGTGCTACCACTACAGGAAATTATAATACCGGTATCGGTGGTGGTAGTTTAACTAATAATACTATTGGTGTTCAAAATTTTGCTATTGGTTCTTTTGCTTTGTACTATAATACTAGTGGTAGTTATAATACAGCAATTGGTACAGCTGCTTTACAGGATAACACTGTGGCTGAAAGAAACGTTGCAATAGGTGGGTTTTCTTTATATCGTAACACAGGTAACAGGAATATTGCTATAGGATTTTATGCTGGAGTTGCAACAAAAGGAAGTGATAATATTTTATTAGGAGCTAACGCTAATAATATTACAGATGGTTTAGTTTCTGGGTCAAACAATACGATTATTGGTACTTTATTATCAGGTGTTATAAATGGTTCAAACAATACTATTTTTGGTAAACCAACTGGTTTATCTTCAACAACAACTAATAATATAGTTATTGCCGATGGTAGTGGGAATATTAGATTTAGAGATGATAATATCAACACAATATTACCTAGATTAGCCGGTGTTGGTGACCGAATGGTTATTGCTGGTTCAAATGGTGAATTATCAGCAAGAACAATTACAGACACGACATTTACAGGTGGAACAGTGTCAGGGGCAACAAACTTTACAGGAGGTTTAACCGCAAATACAATATCTGCAACAACATATTATAATGTCTCGTCAAATTTTCAATATGAGATACACGTAAGTCAAATAGATGGAAACGACACTACAGGCGATGGTAGTTTGCTTAATCCTGTTGCAACTATTACCAAAGCATTAACTTTATTGACTGGGTCTCGTAAAACAATTATTGTTCATCCAGGTGGATATAATGAAAATGTTACTGTAGCAAATGGTAATACTACAATTGCAACATCTGAGTTAACAGGGGCTAATACTTTATTATCAGGGACTTTGACTATTGGTTCATTAGGTTCAGGTTCTCGTATTTCAGGTTTAAAGATGTCTAATCTTGTCATTAGTGGAACAGCTCAAGCTTATATAAGTAACTGTACTGTAGATACTAATGTAATCAAATCATCTAGTGGTTATGTAGAGATTATTAATACAGAAATGCAATGTATTTCAGGTATTCAAATTTCAGGTAGTGGAACTACTATTATTAATGGTAATAAAAATGTTGGTGTATCAGTTAGTAACGCATCAGCACAGGTTATTATAAAAGGATGTAATAGTGTTGTTACACCTTCAGCTAGTGCAGGTAATTTAGCAATAGTTGATTGTGTTGTTACCGCTTTAGGAGGAAATGCTATAACTATTACAGGTGCTTTAACAAATTTAACTTTGGCTAATAGTCAAGTACTTGTTCAAGCGGGTAATAACGTAGCCCCAATTAGTGTAGCAGGTATCTATTCAATATTTAATACTGTTTACGATAAAGCAAATTCATCTCTTACAGGAACTAATACTAACTCAGTTGATTATTTCCAATTTATAAATGCTGATAAATTCATAACACAAGGTGGAACATCGTTACAATATGTTATGGGTGATGGTTCATTAAGTAATGGGTTTACGGGAGGAACTGTAAGTGGGGCAACAAGTTTTACAAATGGTTTAACCGCTAATACAATATCTGCAACAACATATCAGAATTTACCAACAGACATTAGAGTTACCGGTGGTACTTATAGTGGTAGTACAATTATATTTACAAATAATACCGGAGGAACATTTAGTGTAACAGGTATCACCACAAGTTCGGCATTTACAGGAGGAACAGTTAGTGGTGCAACTATTTTTACCGGTGGTGTAACAGCAAATACAATTACACCAACATCAATAATATATAACGATTTAGATTATCTTTTATTGTCTTCATTCAGAAGTACATATAATTATTAATAAACATAAAAATTAAAAATACAAAAAAATGCCTTTATCAAATGGACAAATCCCGGTTTTAGCAAACGTACCAAATAGTGGTGTTGCAGTATTATCAGGTAGTACCGCCGGAGCCCTTGGGTTTAACACAAGTGGTGTAACAATTTACACAGCGGGTTCTTTAGGGGGTAGAGTATATTCTCTTATGGGTTATACTAATGATACCGTTACAACAAACATATGGGTTTATATTCTTAGAGGTTCAACAGTACTACCTGTTGGGTTAGTGAACATCCCGTTATCAACATCTAACACGAACGCGGCTCGTTTTAATATTGATTTCCTTGACGGTATTAACATATTAGGACTACCTTTGGATAATACAGGAAAAAGATACATACCTCTACAAGGTAATGACGTTTTAAGAGCGTCTACATTAGCAAATTTAACAGCAGCAAGAGCTGCTTGGATTGTAGCCCACGGTGCGGATTATCAAGCATAACACTTTATATTAAATAATGGGTTTATTCAACGGATTAAATAATGGTTTATCTTATAATGGGATAAATAATGGATTACAACCAAGTTATTACAGTGGTTTGGTTGCAGGTCTTATGCCTAATGAAACACCCGAAGATGGAACTTCTTTTATTAGTATTTGGGATACAAGAAATACCTCAACAGGTTCGTCAACTGCAAAACAAATTAAATTACCTTTAACATCAACAGGAACTTATAACTTTGTTGTCGATTGGGGTGATGGTGCTCGTGATATTATTAGAGCCTATAACGCCGCTGCAGTGACTCATACATATGCAGTTGCTGGGGTGTACACGGTTAAAATTAGAGGTACTTTTGTTGATATGTTTTTTACAACAAACACCGATGTAAATAAAATACTTGAAATAAAACAATGGGGAATATATAAACCTTTAACGAATAGTGGTGCTTTTTCTTCGTGTGTAAATTTAAGTTTGTCAAATGTTGAAGATGTGTTAGATACATCGTTTAATGGTACCAATAACCCATTGATAGCATTTTTTGCTAATTGTGTTAACCTTAGAAGAGTACCTAATTTAACTCAGTGGGATATTAGAAAAAACACATCTTTAGCTACTTTGTTTTTCAATTGTACAAATTTTAATCAACCAATTATTAATTGGGATACAAGTACTATAACTAGTCTTATTGGTTTGTTTCAAGGTGCCACATCTTTTAATAGTGATATTATTATAGATACTAGTAATGTTACAAATATGTCTAATATGTTTAATACAGCAACTGTGTTTAACCAACCATTATCGGGTTGGAATGTAAGTGCTTGTACAAATATAAGTACAATGTTTTATAGTACAACAGATTTTAACCAAAATATAAATAATTGGGATGTTAGTAAGGTTACAGATATGAGTTACGTGTTTGGTCAGACCTCATCATTTAATCAACCGTTATCCGGTTGGAATGTGTCCGCTTGTACAACTATGTTTAGTATGTTCGGTTCTGCAACCGTTTTTAATCAAAATATTGGTTCTTGGAATGTTAGCAATGTGAATACTATGCTTTCTATGTTTGCAAATGCAATATCCTTTAATAACGGTGGTAGTGCAGACATTAATAATTGGAATGTTTCAGGTGTAACAAATATGAATTATATGTTTTCGAACGCACGAAATTTCAATCAACCATTATCGGGATGGAACGTTTCTAAGGTTACGAATATGGCACAAATGTTTGCAAACGCAACAGCTTTTACTCAAAATATTAACAGTTGGAATGTTTCAAGTGTTACAGATATGAATACTATGTTTAATGGTGCCACAAACTTTAATCAACCTTTAAATAATTGGAATGTTTCGGGTGTTACGAATATGAATAGTATGTTTTCTAACGCAACAAGTTTTAATCAACCTTTAAGTGGTTGGAATGTTAGTCTAGTAACAAATATGGGTAGTATGTTTTCTAACGCAACAAGTTTTAATCAAAATATTGGTAATTGGAATATTGGTTATGTTTCCTCTTTTTTAAATTTTATGTCAACTAAAACGCCATCGACGTTTTCTGCTTCCAATCTTGATGCAATTTATAATGGGTGGTCTAATTTGACTTTTATCAATTCATTTCTGTCAATATCCTTTGGAACGGCAAATTATACCACATCAGTATCAGTTGAGGGTAGAGGTTTACTTGGTAGACCGGCTAATATTTATAATATTTCAGATATTACCGATAATGGTTCTGGATTATGTAGAGTTTATTTATTCGAGGATATAGGTGTATTATATAGCGGTATGAAAATATTTCTTTATGTACCACCAGTTAATGAAACAGTTGAGGCTAATGGGGTTTGGTTTATAACTGTTATAAATGGTTATACTTTTGATTTAATTGGTAGTTCATTTTCTAACCCATATATTTATGATGAAGGTCAAGCGTATCTTCGAACTGGTTGGGGTTGGACCATAGTTGATGGTGGAGGAATATAATAAATTATAAAAATAATAATATGGATAAATTTTATTTAGCACATAACGAAACCACCGTGTTTCATTATGGTCGTCTTAGAGAAGGACAGGTGGTTACAACAGGACAACCATTTTTAGAGTATTTCGATACCGAACAAGAATTAATTGATAGAATTCTTAATTTAGGTCAAGAATATATATCAAATTCACCAATAATAAATCAATCACAGATTTAATATTTATATTAATGCAAGTAATACAAATAACAAGTTTAACGGGACATTCACCATATGATATTACAATTTGTGATATTACCAACACATATTGTTATTCCGGGGTAACCGGAGCAACAACAGCTCCCTTAACTATTAATCTACCAAATGAATTATTAGGTGCAAACGAAGTGTTGGTTGTGGTAACAGATTCAATTGGTTGTCAAGAGATACAGTATCATTTTTGTGGTGAACCAATTCCTAGTGAAACACCTACACCCACACCAACTATTACTCCTACAAATTCAATATGTAATTGTATTTCAATTGAGAATCCATCAGGAATTACATTAAATTTTGGTTTTACTCAGTGTAATGGAACATTATTTTATGGACAAATATATTCCGCAACAACATTATATGTTTGTGGTAGTTTACCATATGGTGATAGTGGTGTTGTAACAACAATATCGTCAGATATCTGTACCGGAGATGTGTGTCCGGGACCAAGTCCAACACCAACTAGAACACCGACACCTACACCAACACTACCACCGATTGTTGGTTATTTTGAAGATACTTGTGATTCATCGAATAAATTTAAATTATCAGACATTCCAATATCGTTTAGTCCATTATCGGGTGTGTATTATATTGAAAGTAGTGGGTTTATTGGGTGTGCAACTTCGGTTATTAGTTCATCAACATTAAATGTGTATTCATTTATTGCAATGGGTTCTCAACCGAATATTTACCATTGTCAGAAGGCCAATTTTATATATCCTTGTCCGACGTTAACACCGACACCGAGTATAACACCAAGTATAACACCAACAACATCGATTACGATGACTAAGACACCGACTCAAACATCGACTCATACATTAAAGCAATTATTTAAATATATTTTATTCCAAATTGTATCTTGTTGTGATAAGAAAGTTAAATATATGATGTTACCTATAAATTTTTTACCTGGAACATCAATATTAAATACTTTTGGAGAATGTTATGAAATAGTTTCAAAATCACCAATAAAAACATATGTAACAGATTATTGGAATCACGGTACAACATATCTTGATTGTAAATTATGTATTAAATACAATACTTGTACTCCACCGGTACCACCATCATTTATATCTGTTTGGGTTATAACAGTACCATCAGAATTAATTGTCTTACCTTATGAATCAGGAGGATGGTATAGTGGAATAATTGATTGGGGTGATGGAACAACATCTACAAACACTTACGATAATATAGAACATATATACACAACTCCTGGAACATACACCATAACTATAACTGGAGTATTAATTGGTTGGTCATTTGGGGTTAACTCTTTTAGTTCGTTCAAAATATATGAGGTTTTACAATGGGGTTGTTTAAGATTAGGTAATAGTGGTGGTAATTTTGAATCTTGTAGTAATTTGATATTATCAAATGTTACAGATGTTTTAAATTTAACAGGAACAAATAATTTATCTTATACGTTTGGGTATTGTAATAATTTAACAACAGTTCCTTTTATAAATTCCTGGAACACATCAAACGTAACAAATATGCAAGGTATGTTTGTTGAGTGTTATAATTTTAATGACGACATATCAGGTTGGGATGTTAGTAATGTTACAGATATGGGAGCAATGTTTGATAACACTTATTTATTTAATCAACCAATCGGTGTTTGGGATGTATCAAATGTTCAATCTATAAGTTATATGTTCTTACAAAATACCGTTTTTAACCAAAATTTAAGTTCTTGGAATGTTGGTAATGTTACTAATATGAAAGGGACTTTTAATGGTTGTACATCATTTAATAACGGAGGTTCGCCAATGATTAGTGGTTGGACCACTTATAACGTTACAGATATGGGTGATATGTTTGCGTCAACACAATTCAATCAACCAATTGGTTCTTGGGATGTTTCAAATGTGACTACTATGAATCAAATGTTTAATAGTAGTTCATTTAATAACGGTGGTTATCCATCTATTAGTGGTTGGTCAACGTCTAATGTTACAGATATGTCAGGTATGTTTTTATCAACACCTTTTAATCAACCAATTAATTCTTGGAATGTATCAAACGTTACTAATATGACTTCAATGTTCTATAACGATATATTATTTAACCAACCATTAAATAATTGGGACGTTAGTAGTGTTACAAATATGATAAATATGTTTAATCAAGCATCAGTGTTTAACCAACCTCTAAATTCTTGGGATGTGGGTAGTGTTACTAATATGAGTGGTATGTTTAGTCAAGCTACATCATTTAACCAAAATATTGGTTCTTGGAATGTGGGTAATGTGACTAATATGTCGTCTATATTTAATACAGCATCAAATTTTAATCAACCTTTAAATTCTTGGAATGTGGGTAATGTGACTAATATGGGCAGTATGTTTAGAGATGCTTACCTATTTAATCAAGATATTGGTGCGTGGAATGTGTCTAAGGTTACCGGTATGAGTCTTATGTTTCAAGGGTTTGCCTCCTCACATACATTTAATAACGGTGGTTCACCATCAATCAGTGCTTGGACACCATCATTAGTTACCAGTATGTTTGGTATGTTTAACGGAAATGCGGCGTTTAACCAAAATATTGGAAATTGGAATGTTAGTAAAGTTACTGAATTTGGTGGAATGTTTTTAATTTCATCATTTAATAATGGTGGCTCACCATCAATTAGTGGGTGGACAATCAATACTTCAAGTAATGTTAGTATGTATTGGATGTTTAGAGCCGCAACTCAATTTAACCAACCAATTGGAAATTGGAATGTTTCAAAGGTTAACGTGATGGAGTCTATGTTTCACGGAGCGACAAATTTTAACCAAAATATTGGTGGTTGGAATGTCAGTGGGGTTACTAATTTTACAAATTTTATGGCTTTGAAAACTTTTAGTGATTATTCAACAACAAACTTAGACGCGATTTACAATGGTTGGAGTTCGTTACCATCTGTTCAGACCGGAAGAAACATTACTTTTAACACAATTAAATATACTGCGGCCGGTTCAGCCGGTAAGGCAATTCTTCAAGGAACATATGGTTGGACAATAACCGATGGTGGAATATAAAAATTAAAATTTAAAAAATATGGCAGAAATTAATTACCCTTTAGAAAAAACATATTTCATTGCATATAATGAAAACGATGATAATGTTCATTATGGAACAATTGATACGGACCAATGTATGGTAACAGGAAAAGAAAATGTTTATACAACAACGGTAGAACAAGAATACATTGATGAGTTATTAAACCATAACATCAATTATGAAGATAGTTTACCAAGTTCGGGTTTAACAATTAATATTTCGTAACCTCCTGATTTACCACTAAATTTAGTATAATGTTATTTATCTTTTTATAAAAAATATTATTTTTCTAATAAAAAGATATTAAATGAAGATATTTGTACAGATAGCATCTTATCGTGACCCCCAACTTATCCCAACAATTAAATCAATGTTGGAGAATGCAAAAAAACCTAAAAATTTAGTAATCGGAATTTGTCGTCAATATCATCCTGAGGATGGGTTTGATGATTTATCGGAGTATGCTAAAGATAAACGATTCAGAGTTGTTGATGTCCTATATACAGAATCAAAAGGTGTATGTTGGGCAAGAAACCAAGTTCAACAATTATATAAAGGTGAAGAGTATACCTTACAAATTGATTCTCATATGAGATTCGAAAAGGATTGGGATGACACCTTAATCAAAATGATTAAACAACTTCAAAAGAAAGGATTTAAGAAACCTTTATTAACCGGATACGTTTCCTCATTCGACCCGGATAATGACCCGGCAGGTAGAGTTAATGAGCCTTGGAGAATGGTCTTTGATAGATTCATTCCCGAAGGTGCGGTTTTCTTCTTACCTGAAACAATTCCGGGATGGGAAAAATTAACCGAACCGGTTACTTCACGATTTTATTCAGCACATATGGCATTTACCTTAGGACAATTTAGTGTTGAGGTTCAGCACGACCCTGAGTTTTATTTTCACGGAGAAGAGATATCGATTGCCGTTAGAGCATTTACTCACGGATATGATTTATTTCACCCACACAAAACCGTAATTTGGCACGAATATACTCGTAAGGGTAGAACCAAACAATGGGATGATGATAAAGAGTGGGGTAAGAAAAATGAATTATCTCATAAGAAGAATCGTCAACTATTTGGAATGGATGGTGAAGAAGTTACTTTGGATTTTAGTTATTATGGTTTTGGAACCGAAAGAACTTTAAGAGATTATGAAATTTACTCCGGGCTTAAATTTTCAAATAGAGCAGTTCAACAATATACATTAGATAAACACTACGCACCTAATCCTCAAATATTTGAAACCGAGGAAGAATGGTTGGCAAGTTACGCAAGTATCTTTAAACATTGTATTGATATTGGATTTAGTCAGGTTCCGGAAAAAGATTATGATTTTTGGGTTGTTGCATTTCACGATGAAAATGATGAAACAATATTTAGAAAAGATGCTGATATTAACGAAATTAATATGATGATGAACGACCCTGATGGGTATTGTAAAGTTTGGAGAGAGTTTCAAACAACACATAAACCAAAATATTGGGTGGTTTGGCCGCACAGCACATCAAAAGATTGGTGTGAAAGAATAACGGGAAATTTGTAATCTTAGATGTTAGATATAGATAAAATAAGAAAGGTTGTTGTAAATCTTAAAAGAAGAACAGATAGATTAGAAAATTTTGACCAAGAAATGAGTTATATTGGTTGGGATTATGAAATTTTTGAAGCAATTGATAAGGGTAGTTATATTGGTTGCGCATTATCACATCAAGAAATACTAAAAGATTTTTTAAAAACAAATGACGATTATCTAATGATTATTGAAGATGATTGTTATTTTATGCCATACGCTAAAAATCAATTAGAAAAATCACTAAAAGAATTAAATGATATTGAGTGGGATTTTTTTCATTTAGGTCCGAGTATTAATTGTCCGGTTAATGATTTTTCAGAAAATTTATTAAACTTATCAGAATTACCTGAACAAGAACCTCATCACAGAGGAATATATAATACAGTTTGTTACATAACTAATAGAAAGTTCGCCAAAAAAGTTTTAGATTGGGAGATAAATAATCAGAAAGCTATTGACCAATTTTTTTACGAAGATATTTACAAAATTTTAAAATGTTATGCACCATCAATACCTATTGTAACACAAAAAAATGGTTTTTCAGATATTAATAATACAGATGATAATAACCATTATTTGATTACCTATAATTGGAATTTATATACTGAGAATAAAATTAGTAATTTATATTACGATATAGATTATTGTGAGAAAGAAAAAAAATATCCTGAAAAAATAATCAAACCAAATAATAAAATATTTGAAAATACTCATAAATCATTAGAGATTAATTTACCATTATTAGATAGTAAATCTGAATATAGTGTTAAATTTATTACCGCAATTTATTCTAATTTATACGGAACAGAATTAGGTGGAAGACCTAATAGACACGGACATTATCGATGGAGTTTATTATCAATATTAAAAATGACTAATGCCGATTTTATTTGTTATACTTCAGATGAGGAATTTGATGGTTTAGAACAATTTTTTTATGAAGAAAATAATATTAATCGAGAAAAATTACAAATAGTTAAATTTAACCTATATGATAATGAATTTTCTGAAATAATTAATCAATATAAAGATATTGAAGGTATTAAGAGAGGTGATAGATGTATTGAAATTCAATATATGAAATTTATTTGGTTTTTAAGTGAAGATAAATCTTACGATTACTATTTTTGGATTGATGCCGGATTATCTCACTGTGGTTTAATTCCAAATAAACATCTATCCTTGTCCGGACCTCATAATAGAGGTTATTATGAAAGTCCATTATTTAATAATTTGTTTTTAAATAATTTAATTAAAAATACCGGTGATAAATTTACACTTATTGGGAAAGAGAATGATAGGAATTTTTGGTCAGGAACAGTAAACCCAATACATTTTATTGAATATAATCGAAGTATTCATATTATAGGTGGAATGTTTGGTGGTAGAAAAGAATTGTGGGACCCAATCGTTCAATTATTTACAGATTACGTTTATAAAGTTTCTGAACACGATAAACGATTATACCACGAAGAAGATATTATGACGTTAATGTTTAGAAATCATCCTGATTTATTTTATGATTATTATTTTGAAACTTGGTGGCACGAAGATGAGAGAATGGCCGGAACGGATATGGCGGAACACGTTAAAAACAATAGAAGTTTTTATAAAATTTTAACAGAACTAAATAACATATATGAATAAAATAACTTTAGTAACCGGATTATGGGATATTGGTAGAAGCGACCTTCAAGAAGGGTGGTCTCGCTCATTTCAATATTATTTAGACAAATTCCAACAACTATTACAAGTTGATGTGAATATGATAATATTTGGTGATGAAGAATTGGAGGGGTTTGTTAATAATAATAGACGGTCTGAAAATACTCAATTTTTTAGAAGAGATTTATCTTGGTTTAAGAATAATGAATTCTATGAAAAAATACAAAAAATTAGAACTAATCCTGATTGGTATAATCAGGTTGGATGGTTAACTGATTCCACTCAAGCTAAATTAGAAATGTACAATCCTTTGGTTATGTCTAAAGTTTATTTGTTACACGATGCCAAAATTTTAGATAAGTTTGATTCGGAATATATGTTTTGGATTGACGCAGGTTTAACTAATACAATCCATCCCGGATATTTTACACACGACAAAGTTTTAGATAAATTACCAAAATTAGTTAAAAACTTTCACTTTGTTTGTTTTCCATATGAAACTAATAGTGAAATTCACGGATTCAAATATAATGAGTTGTGCGAATTAGCCGGTAAACCAGTTAATATGGTTGCCCGTGCCGGATTCTTTGGAGGTAAAAAAAATGTAATATCTGAAATCAATAGTATCTACTATGGTTTAATGAATGATACATTATCACAAGGTTTAATGGGTACCGAAGAATCTCTGTTTACGATTATGACTTATAAATATCCTAATTTAATTAGTTATTCCGAAATTGAAGGTAACGGACTAATGGGTAAATTTTTTGAAGATTTAAAAAATACTACGGTTGAGGTTAAATCAGAAGTAGTTAAAAATGTGACAGTAAATAATTTAGACTCATCCAAAGTAGGTCTTTATATTATAACATTTAATTCACCAAAACAATTAGAAGTTTTAATTCAATCAATGTTAGATTATGATAAAGATTTTATTGAAAAACCAAGAAAATTTTTATTAGACAATTCAACAGATTTATCAACAACACCAAGATATATTGAACTATGCGAACAATACGGGTTTGAACATATTAAGAAAGACAATATCGGTATTGTTGGTGGTCGAGTATTTGTTGCCGAACATTTTGATGAAACTGATTTAGATTTTTGTTGGTGGTTTGAAGATGATATGGCATTTTATCCTAAGAAAGGTGAAGTTTGTAGAAATGGATTTCCAAGATTTATTGATAATTTATATCAAAAATCATTAGAAATTGTAGAAAAAGAAAATTTTGATTTTTTAAAATTAAATTTTAGTGAATTTTTTGGTGATAACAGTGTCCAATGGAGTTGGTATAATGTTCCTCAGGATTTTAGACAATCACATTGGCCAAACAACGCAAAATTACCGGTTCAAGGTTTAGACCCGAACTCACCAAAAACAAAATTTGATGAGATTAATATTCATAAAGGATTACCATATGTGTCGGGTGAGATTTATTTATGTAATTGGCCAATAGTTTTAACCAAGAAAGGGAATTATAAATGTTATTTGGAAACTAAGTGGGCTCATCCGTTTGAACAAACTCTTATGTCATACGCTTATCAAGAAACTGTTAAAGGTAATATAAAACCCGGACTATTATTATTAACCCCAACTGAACACAACCGATTTGAACATTATGATGGGTCGTTAAGAAAAGAAAGCTAATTCCGTATTACGAAGTATTTATAATAAAAACTTTAGATGGAATTTTTTATAAAGAAAAACGCAACCTTACCC
>Ga0114975_10000245_pt1 | contig 40595 bp, 83 predicted proteins | sample S_130626_EF_Meta_FD_87031 | JGI IMG/M metagenome (GOLD analysis project Ga0114975, IMG submission 87031) | Freshwater microbial communities from Lake Simoncouche, Canada to study carbon cycling - S_130626_EF_MetaG | ecosystem: Environmental > Aquatic > Freshwater > Lake | place: Lake...
CTGAAAAACTAAGTTCAGCCACAGAGCCGCAATCGCAAGTAAATCGCATTGGTCCCAATGCCATTTTACTTTCTTGCGTCTTTATAGCCGAAGGGGGTTTAATTCCCCCCGGAAACTTAATAATTTCCATTAATATTCCTTATACAAAACCATTTCTGGTTAAATATTTATGGACGTTCGGTAGATAATAAAAGTCTGCTTATTTACTAGGTAAATCGACTGGATTATATTAATCAATATTATACGATGAAAACAATCGCAAAAGAACACAATCGTTTTCAAAACGAGCTTGGTCCTCCTCTATAATAGTTTTCACCATAGATTCATGTACAAAATGTCGTGCAAACTCAATTTTTGAAAAAGTAGAACCATACTTTGGTAAGTAGTATAGCTTGGCTACTACCCCATTTAAGGTAGGCAACCCTCCGTCATTAAACCAATCATCCAACTTAACTTTTTCTATTTCGAACCGCCAATAACCTTTTTTAACCAAAGCCCACTTATCATCTTTTGTGCGAACTTCCAGTTCATGGCCATGCACAACCCTTCTAGAAAATAAATGGCCGCGCTTACCCATTCGCCACACATTGTTGTCGGCTACTTCATACATCAATCCTATAATTTCTTTTAGTTCGAGCATTATCTAATTTTCTTTTTATTTTTCTTTTTAGATATAACTGCCTGTTCCGCTTTAATAATTTCATTTGGATTTTCTTGAACCCAATAATAAAATTGTTCTGCCGTCATGTTCAAAATATCGCGTGTATGGTTACAAATAGCACAAGCCATCACAAGATTCCACTTGTGATTTGTACCACCGTGCTTTCGAGGAACAACATGCTCAAACGTGGCATACCGTGTAGACTTTTTATTATTGTTGAAACGATAATGGCAATAGCAACAACGATGATTTTGTGCTTCTAACAAACCATTTGCATTATGTTTCTTTCTACTTACCTTGGCCTTATACGTATAATTTTTCGGCTGTGCTCTCAAGTATTGAGCAAACAAAGACTTTGCAATTTTTTCTGCATTTTCGGGAGGAGCATGAATGTAATTTGATTTTGCATCAATAAGCGACAATTCTGAAATAGCATCCGCCTCCTTATACATCTTCACCAAGAATGAATTAATTAGAGGAACAGTTTCAGGATAAAAGTTTTGAACCTTTTCCTTCTTGCCTTTGCGTTGGACAATATAATTTTCATAGAACTCTTCTAAACTAGGACAATTCCCAGCCGATCCGGCGCATTTCCCACACATCAAGATGGCATTGTCATACGATACGGCCATATTGTTATTAATACAAACCAAAGACAGGCGTCGAGGATCGCGGGATGCGGAGTTTTGAATTGAAAGGTGGCAGGAACATGCTGCACAGCGGCCCTGCTGTGCTTCAAATAATCTATTCTTTAGAATTGTGTACTTTGCCATTTTATGTTTCTCCAATCTCAATTAAATTATCATATTATTTTTTTGAAAATTGTCAAGGGGCTAAATAGTATGTGCCCATAGAATGAAACACAATGACCGACCATAATAACTATTTTCACGATGATCATCCGCATATACTCGATGAAGTATTCTATAAAGACTTCATGGCGGAAATTAATCCAAATAATCTCCCGCACAGAGATTATGCCCCTCTAATTCCATTTGTTAGATATCAGGGCACACAAAACAATACTATGAAATATTTTGTTCCAAATCGCTATAATGGCTGGAATACGTATATTCAATTTGTGGATTGGAATGAACAAGTCGCTGATGAAAGTATAAATCCACAAGAAGTAGCCAGATTGCTACTATGGTCTGGAAATATACGAGTTCATTGTCCTTGCCCCGCATTTAAGTTTTGGGGGTCTCAATACATACTAACTCAATTAGATGCTGCAATTGTTCCAGAAATGAGAATGCCACATATTAGAAATCCAAATTTAAAAGGAATTGTCTGCAAGCATTTAAACCGAAATTTAAAAGTTTTACCCTTCCATCTCGGAGATATGGCATCTGCTATTAAAGAACAACGTAGAAATCTAAAATAAAGGATGGAAAATAATATTAAATTCCATCCTTTATTAGTATTAAAATTAATCTAATCTATATGAGGCTTTTCTATAGCCTTTTTTGATCAATTTGTATCCTGCGGGAAATAAACTTTCATTTTCAAATGCAGTATGATCATAGTTTGCAATATCATCAAATACTGCTACTCCACCCTTAACCATTCTTGGTGTGAAAAATGCCAATTCTGTATCTAATGGATTTCTTGCATGCGGACCATCGTAATGCACTGCTGCATATTTTGTAGCCATAGTCTTATTGGCTGCATAGATTGGAACTCCATCACCAAATCTTTCAAAAAATTCAGTATCTTCTAGATTGAAAAATAGAACATTGATCTTATTCGATAACTCGTTTTTGACATAGTTATACAAATCGACCATACATTGATTTCTCATTTCATTTGTATAATCATGATGCCTGACTAGCCCTTCTGATGTTTCATAATCAATATTACCATAAGGGTCTAGGGTGATATGCGTTCTATATGAACCAGAAGATACTATGGCATCTAGCATATACTTACTACCACCACCTTCTCGCAATCCAATTTCGCATGATAATGCAGTTGGGTCCAAATCCTTAACAGACAAAACCGCATCAAACAAAATATCATATTCTAAACTATCAGTAGTCAAAGCCATTTTTATTCTCCATTTTCTATTTTTTTATTATATCTATTGGTTATCAAAAAGTCAAAATTGGTGTTTACTTTATAACGCAATTTCTTCGCAATAATTATAAGAGTTAATATTTTTATTGACTCTCCACTATAATTAGTATAAATATGTATTAAGTTGGGCGATTAACTCAGTGGTTAGAGTGTCTGGTTTACATCCAGAAGGCCGGGAGTTCAAATCTCTCATCGCCCACCAATCATTTCAAACTATACTTGACAATAAGTATAATAATGATATCTTCATAATATCAATTATGGAGATTTTTTTATGCTTTACGACGATGGACATTATCTTTGGCCACCTCGCCCTGAAAAGGCAATCCAAAAGCATTTCCTCAATTTTTATCAGAATGAGGGCTGGATTGCTCAATTTAAGCTTAATGGAACATGTAGTGTAATCTTTGTTGCGCCTGATCGCACGGTTACTGCTATGACCCGCCATAATGATAAACATAAAATGTGGTCTCCTAGCGAACATACTTCTGCGCCATTTATGAATCTTGCCGGTAATGGTTGGTATGTATTTGTTGCTGAATTGATGAATAATAAGGTTTCTGGTATTAAGGATATCAATTATATTCATGATATTTTGGTAGATAATGGAAATATGCTTACTGGCACTACATTTGGTTCTCGTCAAAATCTTCTAAAATCATTGTTTGATGATATGATTCAAGAAGAACAAGTTAGCCATTATGTTTTGGATAATCACACGTGGCTTGCCAAGAATTATACCTTGGATTTTTCTAATCTTTTTGAATCATTGGATAAGCCTGAATATGAAGGTCTTGTTTTGAAGAATCCTAAAGGTATTCTTTCACATTGTCATAAGCCTACCGATAATTCTGGTTGGCAAGTAAAAGTTCGTCGTCCCGCAAAGAATTATGGTTTCTAATATGGCAATCAATATTACCAAGCATGTACCTCTTTATGATGATGCACATCTCAATTCTATCAAAAGGGATTTTAAACATATGCGCCCTATGGCTATTGTAGATATAGCCGATAGATGGGGAATTGAAAGTAGAGGTCTTTCTGATATCGAAAAATCTATTAATGATGTAGAATCTTATATTTTATCTCTTCTTGATAAAATAGAAGAAATGGACGGAATCATTGTCAAAGCAAACGATACCATTGAGGCTCTTACTGGAGAAGTAAATGATTTGTTGAGATTTTCTGATGCCATAGAAATCCATGAGAACTCTGACGAAATAATAAAATGGTGCCATGATAATTTGCATGGTGATTGGAATTATTTTGTCCCTCCACTTAAATCATCTTCTAATTACTCATGTATCTATATAAAAAACGATGAAGATAAAATTCACTTCAAGCTTCGTTGGTTATGATGTCGTACTCATTGGATTTAGAATTTAACGATAAACATGAAAAGGGTAGATACATTTTTTCACTTGTTGAGTCATATATGCCTATCGGCAATATTGAAAAGAAAAGAGAAAAGAGTGTGACTGTATATACAATTTCTATTTTTGATTACATAAAGGACTGGCTGAGCTACGTTGATCATCATATAGATATGATACATAGCGACACTCATCATGAACTACTCCTCGAAAAAAAGCTCAGCAAAGAAAAATTGCTGCTCTTTCCTTTCAAATTTAACTCGAAAAAACTACAGACATCCGCTGTTCCGTTAGTGACCATCCATTTCAAAAACGAAATGGACTTAATAAACTTCAAATTGCGATGGAGTTGACTTTCATATCTGCTTAGTATATAAATACTTCAGATATGAAAGAAGAAAACGCGGTAGAAGGGTTCTACCAAAAGTGTGCCGAGTTGCTTGGCGCGGAGCACACTTACAAGAAGTTTCCATATGGGAAACGTACTCGCTGGAACAATCGTTCCGCTGGAAATGGAAGATTTGTTGGACATGGTATAATCCGTGTCTTTTCAGAAAATCTTATCCATGTTCACCTCAATAATCCGAAAATCTGTGGAACATTTAATAGTATGCAAGAAGCTCTTGATGCTATTAAACATAAATAATATACACATAAAGGAGTATATTATGTCTTCTGCTATCAACAATTTTTATCGGTTATTAAAAGAACACGATATTTACAACCAAGCTGTTAAACTTTTAAAAGAACATTCGCAATATATTAGCGAAGATAGCGAAGACGATGTTCCTATGCAATCCGCATATAGTGGGGAAGCAGAAATTAGTGCAAAGAACTGGCCTCTTTTACAACAGAAGATTGCAAAGCTTAATAATAAGGCCAAACAGTTAAATGTTCCTATGGTGGTTTTGACATTAGAAGGCCAATATTATAAAGATATAAAACTCGAAGATGGTTCAAAAATTAAAGAACTTTATTATAAAGCATCTGTTACCGGAGAAGCTCCAAAAGTTTCAGGCTATAAGTTTTTGGCCACCATTAATCATGAAGCCGGTGGAAATATTATTAGAATTGCTCCCGGAGAAGAACATAACGATAACATCAAAGCATTTTATAGTGCCAAACCCGATTATTGTGATCATTGCCATACCGTAAGAAGAAGAATCGATACCTTTATTGTTAAAGGCCCTGATAACGAACTAAAGCAGGTCGGTAGAAACTGTCTTTCTGATTTTCTTGGCGGTAGAGACCCAAAAGCTATTTTATTTTGGTTTAGTTTAAGAGACGCGGTTCAAAAAGCGATAGACATATCCGAAGAAAATGAACGCGGAGCTATAGGGTTTAAAGCGGCTGGAACTATGTATGTCCTAACGTTAGCCGCAGCTATTATTAGGAATTTCGGTTATACAGCAAAACCTAAACTTGATGATTATGGCCGACCCATGGGGGAAAACGGAACGGGGCAAATTGTCTACAAATTGTTATTCGGTTCACCAATGGAGATTAATTCATATCCAAAATGGGTAGCTGCTGAAAAAAGTATGAATTCGGAAGATGAAAAGACTGCTAAACAGGCATTTAATTGGTTTATGGAATTACCGCAAGAACAAAAAGACAATGATAATCTTTTGCATAATTTAGATGTAATATTGAAATCTACCGAAGTTAAATCCAAAGATGTGGGACTTGCGGTTTATTTATTTTCAATATATGCGCGTGCTATGGATAAAATAAAATCTAATGACACGGGTAAACCAAAATCCAACGAATGGCTTGGGGCTGAAGGTCAAAAGATTACAGCCAAAGTAAAAGTAGTAATGACTCGCCTCATAGACGGACCTTATGGCACGTCGCAACTGGTAAAGATGGAAGATGACAACGGAAACAATTTGACTTGGTTCAATAGCGGCGCAAACCGTTTAGAAGATGGTGCAAACTTGACTATTACTGGTACGGTAAAAAAGCATGATATTTACCAAGGTCAAAAACAAACCGCGCTTACGAGAGTTAAGGCAATTTAACTATTCCCATTCCGACGAGAATAGCATCAGAATAGACATATCATGTCTAAAACTGTCTGGGCTTAAAATAGTTGGATCATATACATATCGCGTTGTTTTATGAATCTCTAATCTCTTGTCAGGAAAGGTTTTTGATCTTCTGGGATATGATATATTATATGATCTTGTCATTGTTGGCATAGAATCATTTCGTCTTGTTGAAACAGAAAACGATACTAACCAACCATCTCCAGACAATGAAACTGATTTTTCTTTAAAAAGATCATATCGAACCTTTAAAGGAACACCGCCTATATTATCGCTAAATATGGCAATATCACGAACTACTTGCCAATCGCTTATCTTTTCGGCGCGATTAGTGATTAGTTGGATAATGGATATTATATCGCGATATTCTATTCCATACAGTTCGTTCATCAGCCCCATCTCATTTTAAAGTATACACCGTCATCATCATCCGGTATTTCATATACGATAGTAATATCGAGACAACTACTCCACCGCCCGACCTCATTGGCTGATATATTATTGATTTTAATCCATTCGTCTACTTCTTTTTTTTCATCATCATCTTTTATGCTGGCTTCATAAAACTTTGGATTCTCAACCGTCCACTGATTTTGGAATTTAATTGCGCTACGTAGGTCTTGAAAAAATACATACACACCACCAGTCCCCCATATTCCTGATAAGTTTTTTATTACCCATTCACTATATGCGCTTGAATTAAAAAATGATGGAACACTATATGGAAAATGATGGTCAATTATACCGCTTGATATTGCAAGTTTCACAAAATCATCGGATACTTTTCTAGTATTAATGTCAACAAACTCCTGACTAATCATATCTATTTTAATTAGGATTTAGTGATTTTCTATATTCTAAGTAATTCATTTCCATTATTCGAGATTTAAGTTTTTCATTCTCTTCTGAAATCTTTTTAATTTCTTCTTTAAGATTATGATTTTCTTCTTTAATCTTCTTATGTTCTTCAATTATAGAATCTAGCCAGGTTTTTTGTTGATAATCAGTCATTGTATAATAGTTCCTTTAGCCCAATCTGGAATAATATCCCACATAACATGGCGAGCGTCACTTAAACTACCAAGAATCATATTATATTTTTTTGATAGATGGATTAATGTTTTATTAGAATATAAGCTAATATGCCCAACTCGCGGGACCGCATACCACCAATCTATTTTTTTATTTTTTTCAAATTTTCCATCTGATATTAATGTTGAGAAATAAATTATACCATCTGGTTTTCGCAAGCTGGTTAAAGTTGCCATCAAATTATGAGCATCTGGAACATGCTCAAATACTTCAAATGACGTAATGAGGTCAAACTTTCCAAGATCATTTATATTAATATCTTTATTAACAAATGGATCATATGACGTAGAATTAAAACCATTATCTCTAAGAATTTTAGATAATACTCCTTCGCCCCCGCCATAATCTAAATGACGTATTACGTCTTTATGTTGACCAAATCTTTTTATTATTACTTCAGCATCTTCGCTAGCTCTATTATAAACATAGTCAGGATCGCGTTTTATATAAGTATCATTATATACATATTTTGAAAATTGATCTGGTGTCCATCTGTGCATTTCTGGAGAAAATAAAAATCCGCATTCGTCGCATAGATTATATACTATAGGAATACCAGAGTTAGTATTAATGCCCACGTGATCATTATTTTTATTAAAATCTATATAGTCTAGTATTTCTGTATCATGATTACAGATCGGGCATTTTTCATTTTCAATGTTTAAAAGTCCATTATTCTCGTTGAACGTTTTCTGTTCTAACAAATCTAATATATATGACATGATATTTCCTTAAAGAATACTCTGGCCTGTTTTTGCCCAATCAGCCGCAAAAATTTCTAATCCTTTATCAGTCAAATCATGCTTGAACATGTCTAAAAATATTTGAGGAGGAAGAGTAGCACAATCTGTTCCAGCAAGCGCTGCTTGGTTCACGTGCTCGACACTTCTAATACTTGCAGATAAAATGCTTGTATCAATTTGATACATATCATACATCTTACGAATATCTCTAATCAATTGCATACCATCAACGCCGGTATCATCTAATCTCCCAATAAACGGAGATACAAAAGTTGCCCCAGCCTTAGCGGCCAACAATGCCTGAGATACACTGAAGCATAATGTTACGTTAGTCATAATTTCGCTATCGGCAAATACTCTTGTAGCTTTTAATCCATCAATAGTTAAAGGAAGCTTAATAGCAACATTGCTTGCAATAGAAGCAAGCTTCATACCTTCTTTAACCATATCCATATATTCGGTTGCAGTAACCTCTGCGCTAATAGGGCCTTTAATCATATCAGCGATTTCTTCAATTACGTCAATAATTTCGCGCCCAGATTTGGCAATAATTGATGGATTCGTAGTTACACCATCAATTAGACCAGTTTCATATAATTCTGCAAGGATTTTAGTATCAGCCGTATCAGCAAAAATAAACATTAAATATCTCCATATCTATACATTAATTATATCATGTATGGATAGATAATGAAATATTAAAGTCTTATTATTTGTACCCTAAATTATGTGCGATGGATTCAATTTCCTGCCAAGCGGCACTATCATATACATATTGTGGCAATTCAATATCTTTTTGTACTTTTATATTATTAAGATTTTCTTGTTTCCATGGTAGAACTTTTCCATTATCTAAAAATTGACCACCTGGATCACCAAAAGATTCTAACGGACCAATATTCTTTAACATTTTTTTAGAAAATACTATTTTGAATGGCTTAAATGATCTATTTAAAGCATTAACCGGATTAGATACAAAATCTTCGTATCGTATGATGATTAAGTTATCTCTATGGCTATCTAATGGTTTCAATGATTTTTTTATAAGATTATGAGCTTTTGGTACTGAATTGGTTATCCAATAATCACCGTCTGCTCTAAATTCCGAATCTTTATAATTCAAATAAGACTTTGCAATTCGTCTTGGGTCTCTCATTACAAAGAGACATATTGCATCAGGATATTTAATAGTAATTTCATCTATGATAAAAGAATAATCGGGCATCTTTTCTCCCCAAATAATTCCTTCACCCACATGATCTTGCATGGTAGAAATGATACTATCACTGACAGATTTTCCAGATTTTATTAAGTTATCAAAATTATTAAAAATGTTTTTATTTTTTAAAAAAATATCAGTAAGTTCATTATTCTTTAATAAAAAAACTTCATCGTAAATTTTAAATATTGGATGACAATCAATCGCTTGTGCTATAATAGTTGTTCCAGAACGCGGAGCACCAATAATAAAAAGTTGTTTAATAGCGTTCATGCCATTATTTACGGCAATATGGTGCTTAGTAATAAAACAGTTTAACTATCTCTACCTTTGCCCCATGGAATAATAGACCATGTTCTTTCATGAAAATAATATAGAACTATCTTAGTAATTGTCTCAACCGATGCTATAGAACCAGCAATTTTCCAATCATGGCTTATTAATAGTGCTAATACAAATGTATCAATGCTTCCAATTATACGCCAGCAAATAGCTTTTACAAAAGATCGAGGATGGCTTTCACCATTATGAAATAATTTCTTGAACATGCATATATTTACAGTAAATATATTTTAGTATTAGTACGGTTTAATGTCTCACCATTCCAATGAAAAGTTCTTAGCACAAACTGGGCCATAACCAACAGACGTTGACCGTGCATCATTCAGCGGTCGAGCACAGAAGCAGCATTGTCCAGTTAGCTTACCATACTTCGCAGCAGTTCCGGCAGGATCAGACGCTAGTGCCGTAAGTAGAGCCGTTAGGCTAGACATGGTAGTTGCATTGATAGATTTGTTATTTTGCCATGAACCATTTGAAGCAACGCGACCATACCACGTATTATCGCCATATGGTCCACCATCGGTAACATTGACTGTTCCAGGGCAATTAGATTTAGGGCCAGAAATAGAAAGAACAATTGGCTCTCCATTTTCTAGGACTAACTTAATCTTGGGATACTTAAGATTTTTTCCAGCAGTCTTAAATAAAGAAATAACATTTTCAAAATTACCAACTTCCACCGTCTTAGGCAAAGCGGATGTTTTGTTCTTAAAATATACTCCAACAATAGACGCAGCCAATCCCATAGAACGAGGCTCAATCATTGTTGCATTAGCAATTACGGACACGTTATGTTCATAATCGGAAAGAACTTCTTTAGAACTAAGATTGGATGCCCACTCAAGCGCCTCAGAAGCCAGTACACGGTCATCGTCTGTAATTGTGGTAAAGTGTGCCAGCATACTATCAGAAGCCCTCTGGCGCGTCGAGGTCAACCCAGTGTTCTTAAAGGCAACCGCTCCAGAAACCCAACCATGCTTGCGAACCATCGCCGCCGCATGTTCCAAATAAGACTGAAGTTCAATATAGCGAAGATCACCACCAACAAAATGTTCACCAGCCTTGCCACACTCGTATGCATATCCTAGCAATTCTGCCATCTTAGCGATCTTGATCGGATCATGTCCGAAGAAATCTTTTAAGCACGTAGAACCAATTTGCTTAAATTCTTTAGTTTCATCATTATGTACTACAAAAGTATCCCGACGATAGCGGTTCACATTGCAATGGTCACAAGTCGTATTCACTGCATGGCGATAATTTTCTGGAAGAGATACGCCTGTATTGGGAACCATTCGAACAACAGTTCCTGTATCATTTGAATGATCGAGGCGAGCAATAAAAGTCCAACCATTGAGCTTCGGAATATCCGCAGTCAAAAGAACCTGATAAACTCGATGCGTCAAACCATCAGAAAGCTCCCTCTCTTCGTATCCGAAAATAAGTGGCATGATGCTTTCGCCAATAAGCTTAACTGACTTCTTTGAAAGCTTGGCAATCTGTTCTTCAAACTTAGATAGATTTTCGGCAGGAATTTCGAAAATAGTGCGGTCGTCAGACATAAATTAATCTCCTAATTCAATTCATAATCGAATTCTATTGTAGAATTAAAATTTGTCAAGCATGAATTAAAAGATATACACAATAATTACTTATTGGCGTGGCCTCGTAAAGACCTTTCTGAATTTCCTTTACCATTGAAGTTTATTTTCAAACTCATTTTTTTCTTCCTTTCAATAGGAACTACGACTATATCCGTAGTATCTAGGATTTCCCCAGTAATAAACTTAACAAAGTCAGCAATCCGATCTTTCGCTTCATCGACGCTAAACGCATATGTCTTCCAATACCCATCTTCCGCCAAATTATCTTCTTTAATCTCGCTCAAAAACTTTGGAGGAAGAATGGAAATATCAACACCATACATCTTTTCAAGAATTTTTTCAGACACTATCCCACCCCGCGCTATATATGCCGAAAATATCATTTTCAAAAAATAAGTCAAGTATCCTATCCAAATCGCATCTTAAAATGAATAGCATCAGTTTCATTCTTGAAACGATATCTAAGAAAAACCGTTGATATAGCCTTTGGAAAATTATTATTACTTCCCAAAGAATAATAATCTACATTGTTTAAAACAAGCCAAGCCTTGATGATACAAGAATCTTCATTGTACCAATCAAACCAATCATCTGTAGAAATAGTGATATCTACTAGAAAAGGATAATCGTTCATTTTCTATCCATACATCAACTTAAATGCAATACAGTCTTCGGCCTTTTCAAACCAAAATGTTGCATAATTTGTGTAATCTGGATTTTCAGAATCCCTATGCACTCTTCCATCAAATTTTCTAGTCCACTTACCAGACAGTGTATCAATAATCCATTGTTCTGTGGCCCAATAAACATCAAAGTCCATAACGACCGTTATAAAATACGGAAGAGCTTCATATCTTTTTTCACGAAAATAATTTTTTTGTTCTTTTCGTGCATCATGCGTCTCTGCCAACTTTTTTGATGATATTGGTGCATCATAGAAGTGATTCGATTTATAATATTCTTCCGATGGCTTGAAAATCATTTGTCGAGTTTTTTCATCTACTACGATTTTCATAACTCACCACGCAGTGAATGGTTCAATATTCGCATAGTGAACTGGATATGGTTCTTTTCCAGCAAAAGCTACCATCGGAATTACTTTTCCATCGCCATTAATAGACAGACCAACAATATGACCGATTTCTAGCTTCGTATTTTCAGCGCGATCAGCGCAGAAACAAACCAAAATGCCAATCTTACATTCAGAAAGTTTCATAATAACTCCTTAATATGGTTGATATGGTTGATATTGTTGATATTGGCGTGAACCGCGATTCTGTTGCGGTTGTTCAGGATAAGGACTAGATGACTGATATTGACGCGAACCGCGATTCCGTCGCGGTTGTTCAGGGTATGGCTGAGGATTTACCAACCGATATTCTGGTTGATGGCCATATTGCAGCCTATACTGATCTTGCACCTCTGGCGATAGCGGCGGAGGTGGAACAGTATTATCTTGGTTATAATAATAACTACGAGGATATGCCGGATTAAATTCAGGAACATTATTAGTCTGATTATAATTTGGCCCGCGAGAAGGCGTATATTCCGGTTGATATGGGTGAGAATTATGGTTCGAATTCGCGATTACTGCACCCAATGCCATACCGCCAATTACAGCAATACAAGTATCACACCCATCTCGTGCATTAGCGGGCATCGTAGTCATCAACGAAATAGCCGCCGAAGCAATTAGAACAATCTTATTACGCATAGTATATGCCTTTCTCAATAGTTTAAATTCTATCGAGAAAATATCATATATCGACTATCTGTCAATTAATAATTTGCTTGTCTAAAGGTATAGTATCCATCATTTTGAAAGCCACCCCCACCACTAACCATTATTGGTGTATAAGAAATAGTTATAATTGGATTACTTGCATCCCCCACAAAACAAACAACCGCATTGGTAACACCATTACCATTGCAAATCCATCCAGGCTTAACATCAAATATATTGGGTCTATGTGGAGGATTTACCATAGGGTCGGTACTCCATGCATCCGGAAATCTTCCCGTATCCGATCCATTTTTTTGCTTTGAGTTCATAGGATCAAAAACATTCTTATATGGCAAAGTCGCCCCATGCCATCTATTGTATCCAAACATATCTGAGGCGGTTGATCCAGAAAACTCACCATGTAATGTCATATTACCAGAATCGTCAATTGTTATAGTAATCATATTATTTCTTCTCCATTATACGCCAGTGAAAGTATAAAACTCTCCACTTTGGAACCCACCATGTCCGGATTCAATTGTTATTATTTCATTAGTAGCATTTCCAACAAATACCACGGCGGCATTACTAACGCCCACGCCATTGCAAATCCATCTAGGCATAACATTAAATATATTAGGGCTATACGCATTTATAGTGGCATTTGCATTCCATGCGCCAGTAAATGTTCCAGTCAATGATCCGTTCATCATAGAATCAAAACTATTCTGATATGCTAAAGTAGTTTGATTATAATATGGCCCACATTTTAACGTCATCATCTTTGGAACAGTATAAAGTTCCACTGACCCACTTACGGCAATTGTACCAAAATCATCTATTGTAATAGAAATCATAAAACATCCTCTATTTTCTAAAAAATATTTAGAGAGGACAATATTATAACGTTATGTGCTTTTTAGTATACCATACTTAGGAATACGGATATATTATTCAACACTATTCATAAATAAACATATGAAAAAAGTTTCCGTAGAACAATTAAATAATCAATTCATTATCACTCTGTGGAATGAAGATGATATATCCGTGATGGCAGCAATATTTAATGATCCCAACTCTGCAATTTGTGGAGCGCAATCTACTGCGGCAGCATTAAATATACCATGTGATCCTTTGATCATTGATGGTATTACTATTGAATGCAAATGAAATGAACAAGTTAAATGAAGGTCTCATTGGTGTCCCGCCAATAATGATAGATAAGATCAAAAAATATATTAGAAAAAATATATTATGGTGGGCCAGCGATAGGCTAAAAAATAAAAGCCGAGATTTTCCAGAACTATTCAAAGGATTAAAAAACTCTGTTAAAAAATATAATGTAGTCATTCCATCAGAAAAATATGAAGGACAAGCATACGCAATCCCAGTTGACCTACAAGGAATGGGACCAAAATATGATAAACTTTCTCCAACTGTGGAAAAGATTATTTTGTATTTTGATTATAATCGAACCGACATGATGGGATTCTGGTGGCCAGAGAAAAATGCCTTAATCCTTTGTCCAATGGCTGTAGACTTTATCAAAAATTATCCATCGGGTAGAAACGATCCAGAAGACATTGAATTGGCTATCAATCAAATCATCACTACGGCTGAACACGAATTGAGGCATATGGTTCAATATATTATTATAAATCATCCGGAACAAATAAAACGAAAAGAAAAATATAACGATAATGGGGATGACTACTTCACCTCTCCTCTAGAGTTTGATCCAACGATTGGAACGAACGTCGGTATGTTCATGAAGTTTGTTGATTTGTATTCAGAAAGAAAACCAATTACTCCACAAAAAATGACACTATTCGTTAAACAATTTGTTGGAGCAGAACCAAGTTCAAGTTTTGATATGTTTGCGGTAACACCATTTTTTAAATCATTGAAGAAAACATCTCCAGTGAAATACAAAATAGCCGTCAAAAAATTCATAACCGAAATACAAAAAGAACTAAGAAATAAGCAACTATCCAATTGAAAAATCTTCAATAATTCTCTTACCATCAGAATTAACTTTAAATTGGACCGTCAATCTTTCCCTAAGATATTGCCCATCAGATTTCACACCATTGCCAACAAATTGTACCATTGTCGGAAGCCATGTTCCATTCCAAGTATTCTGATCTGACGAATTATACTTGTTTACAAAAAATAAGAAATCATCGGCCTTGGCATCCGAAACAAGTTCATGTCCTTGAAAAATTACCCTAAGATAATTCAATAATCCTGTAGTTCCCCAAGTATCCATTAATCAATATCCTGTGGACGACTAATTACAATATCTGTTTCTGCATCGTATCCTCGCCAATGAGCATGATCATAATCTTCACCCATACGTTCCATTGAATCGGCTTCTTCCAAAAGATGCTTTGCAAGTGCCCGAAATACTTCTGGTGAACCAACTATGCAAACCTCGCGCAAACCAATGACAGGTTCTAAATCTTTATCTTCATCAACCGCGTGACCAAATAGTTTAATATCCAAGGAATCAATATGATCCTGATCTTGGCGTCTAGCTTCTCGCCTAGTAGCATCATCCTTAGACCATTGTCCTATGTTGAACTTAGACATTAAAAATCCTGTGATAGTTTAAGAAAAAACTTCTTCATTTTATTTTATAGCATAGTTTCACAAATAGCCAATAATAAATATTTGACTAATGGTTCTTGTAGTTGGTATCTTTTATACATGCGTTTATCAGAAATAGAAATAGTCGGACCACAAGATTTTCCAAAGTCTATGTTAGAACCGTGGCTGGAACAATCAAGACCACGGGGTATGATAGAAGATCGTTTTTATGTAAATTATATAGAAATAGGAGATGAGCGTGGAATAATCTTAACAGATGATCACAATAATATTGCTGCCTATGCTGGTTTTATTTCAGTAATGCATGGAAAAGTTTGGCAAGCAAAAAATGCTATTTCGTTTGATCCTTATAAGAAACAGTCACTAGTTGGCAAAATATATAAAATGGTCAAAGAAGAATATCACCAATCTGTACAAAGTGACATAGAACAAACGACAGATGCTAGAAAGTTATGGACAAAAACACTACCAAATCTTGGACTAAAACCTATGATTTTTGATACGAAAACAGATAGAATAATTGATCCTATAGATTCTAATATATCTGTTTACCCGAATACTGAAGAAAAGCATAGATATTGTTGGATATTAGAAGCGTTCGATCACTATCCTTCGCAGAATCTATTAAAAGAAGGAAGTTTAATCATGCCATATAAGGGAATATGGTATAAAGGTTAATTTGTATAAATATCTAATGCGCCAGTGGATAAATCTTTTTGAAAATCAACGTCCACATATGATCGAAGTATCAGATGATCAATATTCTATGGAAGGGTATGTTACCGATACTGGCTCTGAACAAATTGATAATTGGTTAAGTTATCGCCACCATATCAACGATAAAAATCTAGTTGAAATGATCCGAACAAGATTTAAAAAAATCGCCTTCCTTAATAATATCAATGTTGAGGAAGATGCTCGTGGCGAAGGTCATGGAAATTATCTAATGGAAAGCTTTATTGAAGAAGCTACAGACCATAATGCCGAAGCTATTATACTTCTGGCAGATATTGCAGAAGATCAACAAGAAGGATTTGATCTTGTAAAATGGTATGAAGGATGGGGTTTCAAAATTATTCATCAATCATCGGGTGGCCCATTGATGATGATGGTATTCTGATAAGTGATGCGTGTTAATGAAATAATTTCAAACTTTTCTTTGCGAAAGTCATATGATATTATGAATGATATGGAAAATGATTATACAAACTTACCAGAAGATAATGAACCCATTTTTGAAATGGCAAATCTTGTTCAATCGCAAACTGGCGTTGACGGGATAATTCATATTTCTACAAAACATGCGTCACACGGACCCCGTGTAAAATATTATTTTGGTAAACCTAGCCAAGGAAGATCATTTTCAGTTTCAATATCATCTAATCCAAAAGTAGTCGCCATAGCCAATTCCTTAACAGAAAAAGAAGTTAATGGTATGGCTCCCCTCGTCATAACTTGGGTTAGATTAAACCATGAAAAATTGGAAACATTTTGGAATACTGGAACAGATTTGACCAGTATAGAAGTTAATGATTTCATAAAATCATTAACTAGATACAGTTACGAATCTTGAGAAATGGAAAGTGATGGGTATTCTGTTTCTAGGAACCCACCGAACCCAAGAAGAATTATGCAGCTACTGCATAACCCTCAAAAGCAAAATTATCGTTTGCATTTAGAAATTTGAACTAATTTGCGGTCGTATCTTACCGGTAATCTCGCTCGCCTTTTCGTCGCCAATCGATACTAATTCGCCCCCATGATTGAACACACACTACGCTGATAACTTTAGCCTTCAGCGGCTGGCACTTTTTAATGTGTGTTCAATGGTGGAGGCGCCGGACATCGCAGTCCGGGTCTTGCACAACTTATTGAAACTCGGTCATCAATTACAATTCTATTTAACCACGATTAAAAAATAATGTCAATTAGAAACACATAAATACTGGATGCGTGATTTAATAAACCTAGTTGAAGAATCGGAAATGTCTTTTAAGGATAATGTCCGTGGGTCACATTCTGGACAAATGGATATGACGTTGGATTGCTACGTTGGAAAAAATCCAGTTGGTCATATTGATTATTCGGTTTATCGTGGTGAACCGCATGTACAAATGATTTTTGTTAGTGTGAAAAGAAAAGGTTATGGAAAAGCCCTTCTCCAACAATTACAGAGAATGTTTCCGGATACTGAAATTGATTTAGGATATTTGACGGATCAAGGAAAAGCCTTGATTGATAGTCTGGATTTTGAAATTATCAAAACGCCACGAGTAATCGATTTGAAGAAACGTCTTAAAGAAATAAACGCCACTCTTCAAGACTATTTTAGAAAATCAGAACAATTTAAAAATTATTCCAATGACGATGACCGAGAAAAATTACGGGCATCCATGTCAGATTGGAATGATTTGCATGATGAAAAAGAAGAAATAGAAACCGAGTTGCGCGATCTTAAGCCAGTTAAACGGCTTATCAAAACGTAATTCTTTTTACGATTCTACATTCGAAAGATCGCGGACCTTAGTCCACTCATTTTTCTGCCAATCCTTGCGCCAATCGGCAGGATGGACACCATTGCGGGCATCAGTGGCAATCTTATTGATAGTCTTTAGAGTCTCTACCAGAGAATCGTACTTTTGCTTAAGGTCTTCAGACATAATCAATCCTCATTAATGTACATGGTAGAACACATAGCTGACAGTATTGCTACTGACTATCCCCGCAACAAGGATTTTTCCCACTATGTGTTCAACTATGAACATCATATTTTTAAATTATAGAAGAATTAATAATCCGTCAACCACTATTTTTAAATATCTCGTAAAATATTTTTGTCATATTTCATTATAGGTTGTCCGTGACTATCATATGCAATAACTTCCTTAGAAGTTATTAATGTTTTTGGATCGTGGGTAGGTTCTACTATAGCATCATGAGATTTTATAGAATGCTTTGATTTTATTTTAGAATGAAAGCGTTCGGATAATTTTTCGCCATTATCTAATACTTTTATAATAGCTTTTACTACAGCATCTCTATTTTTTATGTCCATATAATATTTATTAAATTACATCATTCGTCTTCCCGATATTCTTCATCTTTGATATTGTCTATGGATTTTTTTGAAGTTATGCAATTCCATACTATTCCTAGGGAAGATAGTACGACGATTGCTAGATATGCATCATTTGTCATTATTCAATTCCGAAATGTTGTTTTATTCTCGGACCTGCCCATTGCATGGTTCGTTCGTCATAATAGCCAATAACTAATTCAGCACATTCTTGAATAATCAGTTCGGCAAACTTTTCTTCATCAAATGTTTCTTCATAATCACCGGAAGACCCATTCCCAAAACCACGTCCATGCGTGGTCCTGCATTGTTCAGCAAATTTTGCGATAAATGCTCTATTCATGGTTATTACTCCTTTTATCGAAAGATTGTATGAAATCCCATTACACCAATAAACAATGCCATTGTTCCTAATCCAGAGAAGGCAATGATAGATACCTTATCTCTAAGTTTAAGATTTGGATTATCGAGCCAATTATCGACCATGAAAATTGCCATTACGCCACAAATAATCATAAAGATCGAAAATAGTACCAATGATACTGTTTGATCATGTGTCATAACATATTCTCCAATCGTATATGATTATGCATAGAACAACATGCATATACTGTCAATACAAAAAAATAAAAAGAACCGACCTAGCCCTCGAAACATCTAAAACCCGTGGTTTTAAAAATTTTTTTTAGTTATATCCGCAGTTATTTCAAACGATGTTTTTGAACGGTTAATAAAAAAGCCACCGGAATAATCCGATGGCCTTATTTTGTATGAATTGTAGTTGGTAATCTATAAACAATTCATCAATTAATGTGGCATAAGCCTTAAAGCGAATTCATGACATCCTCCATATGTAAAAGTATAATAATCCATTGCTCCTTGGAATTGTTACTTTACCATTATGGAAGTATGTGTCAACGTCTATTTTTATATTCTGTAATCATTTCATCTGTAACATTTTTTGGATAACAAATAGGGGCTGATTTATATCCATTACTATATGCACTATTTCTATCACATGGTCGATCATCTTTAATAGTATACGGGCAAGGACACGTATTATGATATTTTTGATATTTGTCGATAGATTCTTGTATAATTGCTGCTCGAACTGAATCGGTATGGATGGGAGCATCGGGATTAACTGGCGGCGAACAAGCCGCGCATGCACTTACTAGCGCATACATAAGATATTTTCGCATCTTACTACCTCCAATTTAATTGCCTTTTTGGCTTTTTATTACTTTTCCATATTATATTTATATGTCAAGGGAAAAATGATCATACATCTTATGAATAAATATACAAAAGGATTACGTATGGACCCTAAAGATCGTAAAGCCGCCATTGCAGCATATAAGGATACTAAGACAGTCGCTGGTGTCTTTGTGGTAAGATGCTCTAATGGCAAGGTATGGGTATTAGAAAGCCGCCATATCGATACGCACAAGACTGGCTTATGGTTCTCTTTAAGAATGGGTAGCTACCCTGATCGGGAAATGCAAAAAGCATGGAATGATAATGGGGCAGAATCGTTTAGTTTTGAAGTTCTGGAAAAATTACCATCAGATACTTCTCCAACTATGATGAAATCAGAATTAAAAATATTGGCCCGTCAATGGCGAGAACGGCTTTCATAACCATCTCAACTTAAATAGTAATGCGTCGTTTTCGTTTTCGAATATGACTACCAGTCTAAGTCTAACACGATCCTGCGATAATTCTTCTCTGTGTAAAAGAGGCTTGGCCGATTTCATATTGGTAAAAACCCATTCGGCCACCTCATCCACAAAAGCTGGGTTGCTATTAATTTTATTAACCAATATCAATTCAAATGGTATCCGCAGTTCGGTCATAGCCATCTCAATTTGAATAGCAGGGCATCATTTTCTGAAGAAAAATTAGTGGCCACTTGGGGCATACCTTTTGTCCCTAGTTCTGGTAACTCCATAGAATCGAATGTTGCTGATTTTATATTATCATTAACCCATAATGCAACATCATCTTTAAACTTATATTCAAAGTGTTTTGGTGCATGGCGATGATATATGATTTGAACACTGCGATTTAAAGAACTCGAATGTGGTTGCATAACAATCTGGAACTTATCAAGGTTATCACCAGTAGTCACCCAGCCTCCGCCAATAAAATCGTAAAGTACGCCCCAACGATTAACAATTACAAGCTCTATTGGTATAAGCAATTCAGTCATAGCCATCTCATTTTGAATAACAGGGCATCATTATCATTTTCGAATATAGCTATCAATTGATGCCAATCTTTTTTTGAAAATATTGGGTGACCCACATACGGCATAGTATCAAAGGTTACTGACTTTATGTTGTCTTGGACCCATAGGTCAATTTCATCTTTAAAATTATATTCCATAGAAGAGTTTTCTGAGATCATGAAACTAGTATGGATGATTTGTGTATTACTTTCGTCAACAGCAAAGTTTAATTTAAACTTTCTTCCCCCATGTTTTATATCCAATTTTTTAACAACCATGTCTACTGGTATAATCAGTTGTGTCATAGCCATCTCATTTTGAATAACAGGGCATCATTATCATTTTCGAATATGGCAACCAATTGATACCAATATTTGTGTGAAAATATTGGGTCATCTAGGTATGGTATCGCATCGAAGATAATTGGGTTTATATTATCTTTTACCCATTTGGTAACATCATCATTGTTAAACTCTATATCTATAGGGTTTCCTCCGATGGCATATTTAGAGTTTGTTGGAACGTTACTATAATGGAGTATTCGAACATTATTTGTGGCAAGAAGAGAACTTAAAGCATACTTTCTCTCACCATGTATTTTAACAACCATATCTACTGGTATAATCAATTGAATCATAACCACCTCAGTTTAAATAATAGGGCATCATTTTCTGATGAAAAAGAAATAACAGTGCTAAGCATTACATTTTCGTACTTTCCTATGAGATCGGATTTTTTTGAAGATGTGTCTGAAGGAATAAAGGAAATTGATACTTCTGGAATTGATTCCATATTTTCTTCACACCATTGTTCTACTTCTGGAGCCAACGTGCTTGATAAAATCTTATTCTTACGAATAGAAAATGGTCTTACAATAGCAATTTGTTGCTCTCTATTTAATTGTATAGATATCATAGCCATCTCATTTTGAATAATAGCGCATCGTTATCGTATGCGAAATTAAGCATTGCATGATAGGATTGGGTAAAACTCCAGCATGGGATGATGTCAGGTTCCTGCGTCAAATTATCTTTACACCATTGTTCCACTTCTGACGATTTCCAAATTAGTATAGAAGGACCATCTCTAACATGATCAGGATTATATAGATGTGAACTGTGCGATGACTTCACTATGCTCCATATAAACAAGCTATCTTTAGTTGAAGTTGTCAATGTTATGGAAATCATAGCCATCTCATTTTAAATAGGATCGCATCCGCATCTGATTGGAACTCTACGCCTATAAATACGTAGGCCATGAAATATAAACCTTCAGCACGATCACTTGGTTTCATAAACGAATTTGCAATTTGTATGTTCCGAAACTCATTTGCAGTTGCAATTCTGTTATGATCTTTTCTCTGTGGCAATATCGGTTGAAGCTTTAGATTATCGCAACACCATTGTTCTACTTCGGGCATCAGTTTTGGATTATCGATATTATCGATATTGAGTTTTTTATCATACGCGATGAGTTGTTCAACTTTATCAAATGGTATTTTTATGTAAGTCATAGCCATCTCATTTTGAATAGGATCGCGTCGTGTTCATCTTCAAACCCAATTTCAAAAGTATCAGGGTATTTTGTGCAAATTGCTTTAGTGTTTGACTTCATATTTTCTTGCATCCAGAACCATAATCTTGGATGGAAACGAAAATTGAAAATATCAATCAAATATTTCGACTGATCTCTAGTTAATTCTATACAAGTCATAGAAACATCTCTTCGCAATCATTTGCATACCTAAGCTTGAAGTGTAAAGCATGGTCTGGATTATGAAAATAAAATGTGTATGCAAATTCAGCATATGAGCCGAGATTATAGCGATAGATATCACGGTCTGACCACCACCCCACAACGTTATTTTGTATGCACCAATTTATATATTTGATATCAGATATGCTTATTACTTTTATAGAATATGGTAAAAACGCATTTAACTTATCAACATTTATTGAACCATTGGATAAGACAAGGAAGTGCGTTTTTACTCTACCAAAATCTTCAATTTGATTTGATGGAATGATCATGATCAAACCTCAATCGAACAATCGTTTGCATGAAACAATTTAAATAACGCCGCATCATTTATATTATGAAAATAAAATGTGTAGGTATGAAATTGGTGTTTAGGCCAAAACGCTAATCGATATACAGTATAACCAACCTTTGACCACCATCCAATAATATTGTTCTCTATTAACCAATCGATATAATTGCTATCAGAATAATTGATAACTTCTACAGAATATGGAAGTACGTCGTTTAGATTATTGGACAATTTTAGAAAACGTGCTTTGACTTTGCCAAAATCTCCAATTTGATCCGAAGGAATTATCATAACCGCTCCACCAAGTTTATATAATAAAATACTGCAATAAGATTACAACAGTGATACTATGAAATATACAATTTGTCAACATTAGCAAGGATAGATAATGAAAATTTACGATAAAGACGTATATGAACGAACTGATATCATCGACGGTTTAAGTCCATGGACTGCCTATGATATTAAAAAGGATGAAGGTACTTGGGGAATAATTATTACCGAGTGGAACAATATATTTAAGAAATTAATTTCCAAACATGCGGTTGACTTATCTTGCGTGATACAAGCCGGTGGACATCAAGGCATGTATGCAAGATTATTATCGAATATGTTTGATCTCGTATATACATTCGAACCACATCCAATTAACTTTCATTGTCTTGTACAAAATTGCCAAAAGTCTAATATTGTTAAAATGCAATCAGCGCTTGGTAATAAATGCGGAACTATAGTTCTTGAAGAAGTATCTACTTCTGGGCAACATAGAGTCGTACATGATAGACACGCATTATACCCAATACAAGTCCTTAATAGATATACTGTGCCAGTTCTTACTATTGATTCTCTTAATGTATCTTCTTGTGGTCTTATTATGCTAGATACTGAAAACTTTGAAGTTCCCATCATCGAAGGTGCCATTAAAACTATTGAAAAGTTTAAACCACCTATCATTGTAGAAAAAAACTATTTCCCTCAAAATAACCAGAGAGTTGCCGAGTTGTTAGAACCATTCGGTTATAAATTGGAAGAAGATTTGGGACATGACTTCTTATACATCTCAAAACATTAAATGAATGCATCGTGAAGGCTGTAAGAAGCTTCTGGGCGGCTTTCTTACAGTTTAATGCATATGCTTATGGAAAATTAAATTAGGCGCTGTGGCATCATCTTAGCAAAATATTTTCTAATATCGGAAGTTTTATCATTTTCATTAATTTGTGACGGCCAACGATATCCTTTAAGCTCTTTAATTATCAATCCTCGTTTTTCTAGACTAACCATTCTCTTCCGAACAGTTTCTCTCGGCATGTGTATCGTAAGGTAAATAGATTTTGCGCTCACAAGACCGTGCAAAAACGGTTCATCCTTATCTTTTACAAAATCTAATTCTTGTTTCGATAGGTCTCCAGTGATAGAACTATAATATACAACTGTCATTAATATAACAAAATCGATAGCACCAATGCCTAAGTTTTCTCCGCAGTATGAAATCATTTTAACGATTTCACCCATATACATAGCACCAGAATACCGCACGCCAGAACTATTTGGATTAGCAACAATTGACATGATAACATCATCTCCTTAGCCTATGCGGACTCAATGGTTCATCACCACGCCGCAATACCAAGGATTTAATACATTTTTATTCCGTGATCAAACCATTATAACAACCATAATGAGATTTTTTGCCCATTTTGGGCACAAACATGTTGATAATGCCGCGAGCAGACGTTTGTGCAACGAATAAGATCATATTACAAAACTTATGTATTATGAATGCAATCGAAATGCATGTCATATAAAGAAATGCTAAAGCAATCGAAACCATAAGCATAAAAACGAAAATATCAATAATTATCATGATTCAATCCTCGACTGATTTTTTATATCTTTAGGTATGATTATTCTTCAATAATCTCTACAGTTACGCGAACTTTCTTACCCTCATACGGATGGTGGAATGTTCTTTTGTATCATCCCAGCTAAAGAGCCGAACAAAGAATGTATCATCTGATTCTTGTGAGAAATCATAGTCAACCAAGCACAGGCCCCCATCTTCGCTTTCCAGCTTGACGACGCCTTCAAGAATGATCTTTTCCATTTCAATATTCCTATACAACTATATTTGAAATTAGTGTAGTATAAAAATATTATCTGTCAAGATGGTTAAACATTATTGTTGTATTTCTATAACTTCCCATTCTCCAGAACCAACGTTTCGAACACTGACATCATCGTCATATTCGGTTGATACAAAGAATACACCGCGATCTGCATATGGTTGATCGTGCGCGATATCTTCTATTTCGGTTCCCTCTTCGTCATCTTCATGCGCAAATAAACGGTCTCCTATCATAGGATGTTTAACTTCGGGAACAATATTATCGAGTATGGTATTTTCGGTAGTTAAAGTGATCGGACCACTATGGTTCACTATGACTTCTTGTTCTGGCTTTACATATTTGTAATATTCAGAAAAATCCATGCTAGAAAAATCGTGTTCAAGATAAAAGTCTTCAACATCTATGACTATTTCATTGGCGGGAAAAGTTCCTATAACTATAACGGGTTCTTCATCGCCAACTTTGGTCAAAGCAAATCTCTTTGCCGCCTCTAAGCTCTTAGTCCAGCTTGAGAACTTTCTCATCTCAAGAGATAGACCACCATTGTGTATTTTTTGAACTTGTTCTGGGCTTAATCTGAGGAAACGATAAAGTTTTATCGAATCCTCTGGCCTTGGGATTATTTGCAATAACGTTTGAAAATCTCGGTCAAATTGATCGTTACGTGACATTTCTCCATGAGTCACATATTTAGATATGATCATGTACGCATCTGAAACTTGTTCTTGTGATAGAGTTTCGGCTAATTTTATCCATTCACGCATTACGTATTTATGATTTTATATTAAAACTGAATGTATAAAGCATGTACCCATAGACTTTTAGCCATACACCATTTTAAACAATGCGGCAATATGAGAATTATCAAATGAGAAAATAAGAATATTTGTTCCTTTTCTCTGTAGATACTTACGACGTGGAATACGTAATGCTAAAGACCAATTCTTAGTTGAAGGCTGCGCATTAATCCATTCAGAAATTTCTGAAATATCGCCAACTTTTCCGTTAATGGTGAGTTCAGAACACTCTACTTTAAACTCTTGTTCATCTAATACAAACCCGCCCATACAATGTTCGGAAGTTTCTAGCCAGCATGTTGCTAGATCATACCCTGCAATTTTTTCTTCTGGAGAAGTAGAAAGTCGCAACATGTATTTTGTATCCATGCCATCTTTTCTAGCATAACCTTTTGCAATCACATTCAATATTAAAGGTATAGCAGAAATACGATCATATTCATCATCTGCCTCTTTTTGCATAGCTTGGCTTATTTTAATCTCTTCATTTTCTGAAAGTTCTAAAAGCGCGGCTTCCATTTCAGTCATCATAATTAATCCAAATTAAGCAATTCTTTGAGACGTGCCAATTCGGTATCAAGATGCGAAAAATCCTTAGACCAGTCATCCTCGCTGATGAAACGATTATTTGCGAACTTGAACGAATATCTTAGATAATCTTGATAATCCTTGAAATCATAATTCTGCGACCATTGATCTATGGAACTAAGAAGGTTAAACGAGCCGATAAGAGTATCTCGAACGTTTTGTATAGCCATGATCGCACCATATTGAACTTCCGAACCATCTTCATTGGTAAATGGAAAAACAATAGAGTCGTGCGCAATCCGCGCCGCAGAAATTAATTGTCTAGCAGTATCCCGCGCAGTTTGAATACCGTTAGAATTTGCTTCGATCATTTGTGTAGTAGGGTTAAAATTCATTATTATAATTCCTATTTTCTATTAGTGTATATTAACATATACGTTTTGCCATAATGTTAAATATACCATAGTAAAAATACATAATTCAATTAAAGAATAAATACTTCAATGAAAATCCGTGAATTTTTTGAAAATGTTAATGAATACGATCTTGATAATACAGGACCAACATTATCTGATGTAAATCGGATTGCTAAAGCAATCAATATGTTTGCACGAGATAATGGAGTAACCGCTGAACTGCGACAATTGCCGGAAGTATCTTTTCCAGCTATAGAATTGACTGATTTGTTTGCTGACCGCCTCGGTTCCGGTTCTGGAACTAAAGTGATGCTCGAACTTGTTCGTATGGCAGATGAAGCAGATATCAATATCTATCTTCGTCCATCGGAACCTAGAAATAAAACATTTTATGCGCGATTTGGTTTTGAAACAGACCCTCAACATAGAAGTATGATGGTTCATTATCCGCCGTATGAATTAGACGAAGAAGAACGCGATATTGCAAAGTCTAGCACTATTCAATTTAAAACATGGGAAAGAGGCGGCGTTCCTAGACACTCATTTCGAGTTGTTTACGATGGAAAAATTATTGCATATGGTGAAGTAGAAAAAGATTCTGAATGGGAAGATGAACACGGAGCTTCTGTTCAAGAGATTGTGGTTAATCATAATTATCGCCGCAAGGGTATCGCTACCAAAATATATAACGCAATCGAACGCAAGTTTAATTATAAACTACATCCATCCGATGATGTGAAACCAGATGGAAAAGAGTTTTGGAAATATAGAAGCAATGATATTGAAGAAGACTTTAGTGCCGTATCATCTAAAGATACCGACAATAAAATTGACGATCAAGAACGCAAAAGAAACTTAGATAATTTCTTAAGAGGTAATCACCCAAGTGTCCCCAATATCCTATATCATGGATCAACATCAGAGTCCGACTTCGAAGCATTTAAACCATCTAGGGGAACTTATGGAGTAGCAATATATCTAACTGATAAACCTAATGTAGCCAGTAATTTTGCTATGAGCATCAGGGGTGGAGATACTGAAGAAAAGATGGGAGGAAGGGTTATCCCTCTTTACGTCAGTATGAAACAACCATTCACCGATGAATATTTGCGCCATACAGAATGGAAAAAATATATCGAGGATGTGATTGACAAAAACTTTAAAAGAAGTCACCTTTGGCGCAGAGAAGAATATGAACCTATTAAAGATAATATCTTTAAAAAATTAGATAATGGAACGGCAACCATTCGTGATTTATTTATAGATAAAAATAACAATGTTCTTCAAGATTTGGGATGCAATGAGATTGCCGAAACTATTCATAGATCAGGATTTGATGGCATCATTATTAAAAGACCAGATGGCTCAACAGAATACGTAGTGTTCAAACCAGAACAGGTTAAATCGGCCATAGGCAATATTGGAACATTCGACCCTCATAAACCAAATATCAATGAAGAAGATACAACCGATAACATCTTTTATCATGTTACCCCCGCCAAAAATGTTAAATGGATTATGGAAGAAGGTTTGACGCCAAGCACTGGGAGTACATCTTCTTCATATGGCGAAACAGAAGAACGTGTTTATCTTTTTCCATCATTAATTGATGCGCAAGATGCTGTAAACAATTGGCTAGGAGATCAGTATGAAAATGATATCTTGGCGCTGTTGCAAGTTGATGCGTCTGATATCAATCTCAAATCAGATGTTGAGTGGGAATATTATACCAATCAAATAATACCACCAAACAAAATAAAAATACTATCTATGGATATGTAATCTATTCGGCCAAACATGAATTTATAAAGATAGGAACAATCTTTGGATGTTCTTTGATTTTTTCATAATAATCTTCAACCAACTCGACGCCAACTAATGTTCCTGTTGCTTGGCATTCTTCATTAAGTTGGCATAACTGATCAAATTGTTCTTGTTGACGTTTTGTATATTCTGCAAATTCTTGAGCATTTCTGATATTTTCTTCTGTAATGAATACACGAGCGTCATCCGCGATTCGGTCACCTTCGCGTTTGGCGTCTAGACAATGCTCAAATGTATCGTATGGAGTCAGAACTGTTTTTGGTGGTTCATTATCTATAATCCACGTAGTTTGAAGCATTACCGGTTTTTCGAAAATGATCTTAACTGATCTTGTGGATAGTGTTTCATACTCTTCTTGTTGTGCACACGAAGCGAGAAACAAACATGCTAAAACATAAAAAAACTTCATTGTATTGTCCCCCAGTTAAATCTATAATTAAACTATACACTAGGATAAAATATTGTCAAGTATTTGGATGAAGAGGTAAGACTCGAACTTACAATGGCGATACCAAAAATCGCAGTGTTACCATTACACTACTCTTCAATTTTTAGTATGGTAAACCATCTTTGATCATGCATAATTGATTAGAAAGTTCATAAGTATTCATCAGATTTTCGGCAGCACGTTTTACCAATATCTCATCTTCTGAATAACAATCCTCGACAAGTTTTTCATGGTCAAGTTGCCGATTAGATAAAACTAGTTTCATTATTTTTCCGAACTTTGAATCCCAATCCGGCTTTAATGCTTCGGTTTTTATTTCAATGGATTTTGTTGCAGTTACTTTATATTCTATTATTGTAGTAGACATTAAAAAAACTCCTATATTGCAATATTTAAAAGCAATTTAGGAGTTTTTTATCATATGATAGTCTAGGATATACTATTTTTCTTTACGATAGTAATATATAGGAATACCAACTATGGTTAACGATGCAATTGTAATAGACGCCATAGAGGTCCACCACAATATACTATTCATATTGAAAAAGTCGGTTAAGGACATTTCAGCAAATAGTAGACCACAAAAAATAATACTAGATAGCCCAATATGAAAATTAATAGGCCAATCGTTTGAGATTTCTTTTTGTTTAACATCTACTGAGTATTCTTTTTGTTTAACTTCTACAATTTGTAGATATCTTACTTCTGATTTTTGCGTAGACACTGTTTCTTCTACTGGTAGCGCCCAACTACCATCTGCATATGGATAATCATCTACCGTAGTATAATCTTCATCTTCATCTTCATCTTCATCTTCATCTTCGTAGTCATATTTGTAGACGATCTTAGGTTCTGAGCGCGGACTAGAAACATGCACATAGTATCGTCCACCCTTGCTTCCCTGACTCCACGTATGTAAAATAGACTTCCATGACAACGCAGCCCGACAATGCCCGCACACTTGTGCGTTCACCGGAACATCAAACCTGCAAGAATAGCATGGAGCCATCATTTATTTTTCTACCAGTTCTTGACGATATGGAGATCATCCCCCATTCTAAAATCTAAAATCCATAGTCTCAATAATTTGCGCCAACATAGAAATCAAATCTTCGAACATCATGATTCCATTTCTCTCACAAATAATGTCTACATTTCCCTTGCGCCAAAAACCGTTTGGACAACAAACATACACATTACTTCTTCTAGCCATATAACCAAGTTCCATCAATGTGATTGGAGACTTAGTATTAGGATCAAAATAGAAAATTACGATGTCAGATTTTTCTAACATTTCTAGTTCCCAGTTAACTTGAACATTGAACTGAGGATCAGAAATATCTTGCTTCCAACTACTATCCCAATCATCTCGGCGGGGATTATAGATTATTGACGTGTAAACTTTTAGTTCTTCTATAGCAATAGACTGCCAATCTTCTGCTGCGCCCATCTCGATAGAACCCGCCAAGAAAACGGTTGGTCTATCATCTCCCGCAGGCTTGTATCTAAAAACTGGTGGTGTGCAAACATTACCCATAGGATGTTCCTTTAAATTAAATTATCATCTTCAATAAAATGATAATCATTGTTCCTTTGTTTAATTTTAATCTCAGGCTGTGTTAGTCTCTTACAGACTTTTTCATGGCCTTCGACAGATGGGGGAAGGTGCGGAAGAAAATACGTAGACGTTTCAACTTCATTTGGGAAATATACTTCGCCTATCTTGGGTGAAGATTTCCATATTCCCGACCGCTCGCATTCATCTATACAATCGCATGCAACTATAGACATTTTCTGATCTTATCAATGACCATTGACCATATAATGATATTGAACAGAATGCCTATGGCAATTTGAATAGGGGGAGTAGGTTGGATAGGAAAAATAAGGCGAGGCAACGTCCAAGACAGTTGGACAATCATTATACTCGCAATAAGATTATCATTCAGTGCGTTTCTCGTATTGGTCATTTCGTTTTACTCCAAAGAGGATCAAACCTAACGATTTTTTGCATAGGAACATACAACGGTAAGGCAGTAACCAATATCCATACAGCTTGGATATATACAGGGTCAACAAACCTATACACAAATAAATCGGTCAGAAATGAAACAACGTAGATCGTTGCTGTGACCACCAACCATACCCCAGTACTTACAGGAAACTTCACAGCTTAACCCTCATCTTCATCTGGAAGATACCAACGGTTATCGTCATAATTCCAATGACGATCATCATATACATGGATATCAAGCATGAATCCAAATACTTCAAGATAGAACTTGGGTCCAGCATGGTCTTGACCATTAAGCTTAAGATCGATTTCGATTTTAAACAAAGTGTCTACATGCTCTCCAAACTTCGAGATTTGGATTTCCCAATGCTTATTCTTCCACCATGAGAAAGAACCTTCTTTATAAAAGAAATCTTTTCCAGCGCCCATGTCGGGAGTAATAGTTTTATCAACTGTAATATCAAACTTTATACCAAGCATCACATCAATCCTCTAAAAAGTTCATCTGGGTCTTCTTGTCCGCGATTTTTAACGTAAGAACGCTGTAGATACGTTTTCCAATTAGGAAGTCGATCTCTCGCCAAAAATGGTGTTCTTAAACACGTTGTCATCATAATAATGCTAGTGTTTCCCACATCCGAATCTCGCAAGAAATCATCAAAGGTTTGAAAATCTCCAGCGTTTAACAATTCGCTTATCCCAACAATAACTTCTCCGATTTCTCTATCAGAGCATTCTTGTTTTTTTGTAATTTCTGTCCACATATGGGGTTTCTATAAAAATTGTTAAGAGCACGGGACGATCTTATCGTCCTTATCACGCTGTATAGTGGCACCAGTAGGAAACTGGAGATAGGTTACATTATCTACACAAACCTTTGTGTAGCCAGCCCAGTGAGCCTTCTCGCGTTGAATCTGACCACATCCTGATAGAACCAACGCACTAATGATAACAATTGCAAATTTCATTTCTTTGTCCATTCAATAATAGGGCAACTTTCAGTTAGCCCATCGCAGTTTTCTTTATATAACTTTCTACCAACAATAGGATCATCATCCCAATGAAAGCAGACATCACCGTAATCTTGATCGCGCCTACGACTAGGACAGGTACTGCAATCAGTTACCGTGTAGGTTATCTTAAATGACAGAGGCTCAGTCATTTATTCTTTTCCACATTCTCACGACGAATTTCCGAACCCGTCCACATGGAATTGTGTGCGGGCGGCGGCGTTTGATCTCGCAGTTCCTCTCCATCCTTAAGACGAATTTTAGAACTCGTCCACAAGGGGGCATATTTAAATCTCTTTCTTTTCCACGCCAAACCAAAAGTCAGCCCATTCATAAAGCCTTCTTTAAACGGGTTAGATGGTGCCCAAATGAGGTATCCAGCCACAATGCCTTGAAGGAACATTATGAGCATTAAAATAACAGTCGTCCACTCATTCATTAGTCATCTCCTAAATCTAGGTTACGCTATTTTTTCCGCATTTTTCAGACCCAACAAATCGAGTTCTAAAACGGCGGTATGGAACGCAATGGTAAAGCATTTTGGCTCTAGAACTTTTGCTCTTTCAACCATAGCATTAAAATCATCGTCAGACGCAGACCACGCAAAACAAATATATTTCTTTTCACCATCGAATTGATTGTAACTAGGAATATCGATAATAGCAGAATCTGCATTTGTTGCTAGATTCTTTGTATCAACGTTATTACCCCAACGAGTTTTCGAAAACAACCGAATATCGTTTCGTTCCAGTAGAATATCAACGGCTAACTTCAAATCATAACGGCGTTCATGCATTCCAGCATCAATATAATCAAAGATTATAGTGCGGCTTATGCACTTACCATCGTGATTATACAACAAATCTCTACTAAGATCATAATAAACCAAATCATTCTCGGTCAAACCAGCATCAATCTGTTGAAAAATATTCTTTTTATTCTTAGTAAGAACGATAAAGTCAATTCTTTCTGGCTGGAACATAGACCGATAATTCGCTTTGTCTTCTAGTGTCATGAAGAAAAAACCAGCCTTTTTGAACGATTTACCAGCAAGCATAGCTTTCAGGTTAACCTTATCAACAAAGCCTTCTTCTATAATTTCCTCACCATGAGACATAGGAATATCAAAGGTTCCAGAATCCTTGCGAGATTCATTGATAGATGTTTGAGCGTAAGCAAAAAGGTCAGATGAAACTTCACGCACAGTTAGAGTCGTGGCGCGCTCTGTCTTGGTTACATTTTTATAAACGATCTGTTCCATCTTTAAACCTTTCTACTTACGTCTAATTACTTACTTCGCATTTGGAAGCTTGATGCCGTCATCGACGCCAGTTTCAAATGCCTTACGAGCCTGTGTGCTAACTACGACCTTGTAGTCATCCATGTTGATCTTTGGATAGCCAGCAGTGCGAAGCCAGAAGCCCTTGAAGACATAAGCTAGATTGGTTTCATACTTTGCCTTCTGATCAATCAGGCGCGTTTGGTTATTTTGAAACTCGGTACGACCAGAAGCCATTTCGGCTTGAAGGTTTTCATAAAGCTTATTGGACAGATTACCTGGATATGCTTCCTTGATGAACTGCAAGGTGGCTTGTGATCCATTGTCGCCGTAACGAGCGGAGAATGCCGATTCCAAAAGCTTTGTCAGATCATTTCTCTGCATAGCAGGAACCTGTGCCATTTCACCGATCTTGGTACTGTACTGCCCAAGAATATTTTGATTGTTGGCGTAGGTAGCCTTGATATCAGCTTCTGTCTTTGCACCATATGCTACGGCGCTAGAATACTGACCGATAACAAGAGCGATTATCAGAATAACTGCGGCAACCAGACTGCCGATTGTGATTAGTGTCTTATTCATTTTTATCTCCTACGAGCATTTAGATTAAGGATATCAATATTCTGAAACAGGATGCTAGTCCCAATTCCGAAAATGATGGCGACAATTGTAGACAACCATACCAGCCAATTTGGTGGAGGAATATCACTTCGGAGATATTCAAAGTCTGACATGGATCGTCTTACAAAATTTTCATTCGATACGGTATAAACCTTAGAAAAGAGTTCTGTTGGATCGACATCATTGACGTTTTTTCCTTGATAGTCAAGTAAAATACTACGCATCTTGAAATCAAATATAGGTGCCTTAGACCATGACATAACTTCCGCCCAAGAAATGACACCCTTATTGGTTCCAATTACCAAAATAGCATCATTCTTTTTAAAGCCTTTCCAGTAACTACGAAGACCAAATGGATAATCCTTTTGCGCACCATCAACAATGACGACAACCATATTCATTTGCTTTGTTGGACCAAGCTTAGCCAAAATCTTTGACATTTCATCGTTCCACGCCGCTTCATTCTTAAGAACAGAATTAGGCGTGATGATTCTATCAATACGATAGTAGTCAACGATCTTTACAGGGTATTCTGGCAACAGAGATTGGTTAGCAGTCTCTTTAGCCAAATCATCTCGATATAGAGTAGACGACGCAGCCCGAACCCAATTTTTATAAGAATGAGTCTGGCTTGCAGGGTCTCCAACATTAACCGAAGCATAACGGTTAGGTTCAAAACGACCCTGACTATCGATGCGAGCAATCTCTACGGTTTTGTTTGGAAGATTGGTATCAACATACCAATTCTTTTCCCAAGGATAAACGTAGCAAGTATCGGATTCTGTATGACAGGAACGATCCTTACCAGAACCTGTACACACTTGGTGAACATGACAAGTGTAACCATTGCGACAAGGGTTAAATGTGTTGGTATGGCACGAAAATTGCCATGCATGCTTTCCAGTTACCGAACCATTCAAGATTTCGGTATCCATGCCCGTCATTGCGTTACCGCCCCACCAGATAAGGGAAAGAACGGCAGTTCCTGTGAATAGTTGAACTACAAACTCAACCCACGAAATATTAAATCGTAGAAAGAACTTACAGAATAACGAAATTCCTAATGGGATAAGAATTATAGCAAAGATCAATGGATTGGTCATGATTACTTGTGCCTAGCGCGTTCTTTAAGAAAATCTTGAAGGGTTGATTCATTATCTACATAGAACTCTTTTAGAACCGCTTGTTCAAAGAGGTTGTAGATTTCTCTAATATTAGATGTATGATTGCCTTGGCGAACAAGACGCTTAAACATCATCTTAAGAATCCAACGATCAAACCAATTCATGATATAATCTCCAAAACTATGGTATAACTATATCATAATGTAAAAGGTTGTCAATTAATCAATTATGCTATTAAAGGCGTGGGAGACCATAACAATAATATGGAACATACTATCGATTATAGGTTATAATTCCTGTCTATGCGCTCGTGAGAGGCTTTACGGCGGTATATGGAGATGAATGATGACTGATAATGAACGAGAGCTTCGCGTTAAAGAAAAATTGGTCGATTTTACAAAAAGTATTCACTGTAACAATCTACCAGATGATATAAAAAATCTACTACGGCCTTATAATGATGGATCAATCATATTCAAATCATTTGATCGTGTTGGTCATATGATTGAGTATATTGACGAATTGGCGGATCAATATACTTGTAATCACGATGGGATATGATAATGACTGAGCATACTATCATTCCATTAATCAGTTCACCTTGCCCATACTGTGGAGGAAAGGGAGAACTAGCTGAAGGTTGCTATGCGGGAGATAACGAGTTTGTATTTTGTGAAGAATGCAATGCGGAGACCGATAGCTACATGATGGGAATGTATAACGAAGGCACCATCATGGCTATTACGGATTGGAACAATGGGAAGATTACAAATCTTCTCTAGGATCAAATATTCCAGGAACATTTATATCAGTAATCTTAATCTTCTTTATAAGCTTAACATTCTTAAGCAAGGGTTCACCATCTGATCCATCTTCTTTAAGTTCCGTTCCTTGAATAAGGAATATCTCTTTATTAGAAGTATAAAGACTTTCAAGAGTCCCAGTAATGGTATCCTCATTTATACCATCGGCAATATCCCATCGTTGTTCATCAACATCCCAACCAGCATGATAGGCAGATACGCCATTTTCCCATACTGGATTATCTTTGGTTGATGCTAAGAAGTTTTGTGACCTCTCATCTTCGCGCCATTTTCCAAACCTTACATAATAACGTCCAGAAAGATATTTCAAATTATCTCCACTAAACTTTTCTGTATAACGCTTGATAAGGCCCAAGGCTCTTGGTAACGGAATGTTAAGATCGGCGTAATCAGAAGTTCCCGAAATTATTTCACCAGTATTCAAATCTATTTTAACAATCGAATCATGCGGCTGAATTGTATTGCTTTGTTTGTCATACCAAATGGCAGGAACGTCATATACCGAAAATGTATTCTTGCTCTTATCGAAATATTTTTGTGACTTTATTTCATTCCAGTTTGTCCATCCACGGTTTTCCCAATACGCTAACCAAAGAGGTTCTTGCATAAGAGTTCTTTCTAACTCTTTAAGTTCACTATCAGATAATGGCCAATGATCAATTTTGATTGGTTCAGGCTTTTTACCATAAAGGTGTCTTAAGTCCCCACGCTTCTCAGCATTGTATTCAGCTTCATATTCTGAAAACTTATTTAAAATGTCATTATCATTTAATGAGAAAACGGTATCTTGAATTTTTTTAATTGGTAATGATAGGAAGTGTCTTAGTTGATGTTTAAATGCATGATTTAAGTAAACATCTAAAGGAGAAGTATTGGTTTCGTTGCTAAAATAAATCAACATGGGTTCAATCTTGTGGAGATACCATTCGATTCTATCTTTGCGTACTAGATTTTCTTTAGCCCAATTTGCCTCGTTATCGAATATATTTTTTGCAGATTGAATATTATCCGGCGCATCAGGATACTTTTGTTCTATTCCTTTTTGAATAGAATTGAAAATAGACTCGTATGATTCTCGGATAATTTCATAATAGCGCATAGTATATTTATATACTATCGCTAATACTTTTTTCCTAAGTATGGTCAACCGATGTTGAGGCCGGATGATTTCTTTCCACTTTTCTAGGATGAAGATTAAACTTAACCCCTAAGCCATGGTTTATTGAATTACCTTCAAGATCATAAACATTATCTGATAATGAAACTTTAACAAATGACCTGATACCTGAAGGAAAAATAATAGGTGATCTGTGAATCACTTCAGGGGTTAATCTAAGAAGATGCTTATTGCCGTATGTAATAATCTTTGAAGTTTCAGCAATCTTTTCCATTTCAATCATGGACTGATCACAATCTGTTGATAAATGAAACTCCCCACCGATGAACTCGGTAGGACAATCCGTGTACCAAATGTAGTTCACATCATCGGTTCCAAAACCATCTGAATGCCAACCCGCTCTATTGCCAATATATGATCCTTCAACCCAAAGAGTTTTGGCAGTTAGGTACATATATTTGGCATGAACATCGTCGTTTGCCATCACCCCATCAATAATAGGTTGAAACAATTTCAAATTATCGGGCAAACACAATTCGCCATAAGGAACCTTTACTGGGCAATACATCCAGAACATCATTTCTTTAGGATCAATATCAATCAATCCCAAATCATCTGGAAGACTACCATATATCATTGAACAATCTCAAAGATATACAAGCCCAATTCCATTTGAACATAAATCTTGCAGAACCCTATGTATTTTAGATTCACGTTGTCGGGCATTTTCGCACCAGTCTTGAATGCTAGAAAATTACGATCTTCTAGTTCAGCATCGGTATTGACGACAGCCCACATCCAAAACATGCCATCTTGATCCTCAACACGGATAATTTCAGCATTCTTCGGCAATTGCATGGTAAATGATTCTAGAACGGGCATTTGGTATTTGAAGATAACCCTGCCCGTTGCGGTGGACATCATAGGGCCTCTAAGTGTTTCATCCCAACTATTCATTTTCAATCCTCAACTTTGGGAATTGGGGAAGAACCATCCAGTGAGTAGGTAAGTCACCAGTGAGGTCTTCGCCGGAATCCGAAAACCAGCAATTCTCTCCTGTATTTTCATCAGCCTGATTAGATGCAATAAAGATTCCAGCATCTGGTCGATAAACAAGGATATCGCACATTGTTTCAGGCGCTGTCTCAAAAGGTCTCCAACTGTTCATCTCAATCACCGCATTATTCTCCGAACTTCGCCTTCAGGGCTTCGTATTGCTTACGATCATTATCTTCACGCAAGTACTCATAACGCTCTTCTTTAGCAATACGCTCGGCATATTCACTATCAGTTTCGTCAACCTTAGTCTTCAGTGCAAGACCATATTGTGGATTAGGATCATATGATCCACTAATTTCTTCATAGGAGATATAAGCATCGGGATACGTTTCCTTCATCCGTTGAAGATACTTGATTGCATCATCAATGCTACCATCCAAATCATATGTAATAGTATCAATAACTTGGCTGACCTTAATGCGTTCACGGTTTACCATAATCTATCTCCTTTTTTTCTATGAAGATAGATTACCATACTCAAAGTATATGTCAAGAATTGATTTATTATCAGTTCTTAGGTAAGCCAGTAGATAATATACCTAAGACCAAGAGTAATAAAGAATGCACTATAACCATGGCAAAACGTTTATAATTTCCTATTTCTGCAAAATAGGTAATACCTATACCAAGTAATGTAATAATAACTGGTAGAAGGAAAGATAATGTTTCCATCATTACTTCCTATACTTCTCCATAACATCCGAATAATCTTTGATATCAGTTACAATATCATAAAGTTTGATCATAGCTGCTGCGGATTTATTAACAAATACAACTAATCTCTCATAAGGGAAACCACCCATAGTTAGTTTGTTAGTTGTCATCTCAATCAGTTCATCCATATTTGGAATACCATCATCATAATAATAATCACAATACGGGGATATATGCCAATTAGGACATGTTGTAGTCAGCATATCCAAAACATAGACAAAATCTACGGTGTTTGGCGTACATTGAAACGTAATTTCATATGGTAGACCATGATCTAAAATCATAGACATGACTTTAGTAGCACAGTCTATTTTATCTTGATCATAATCCGTTCTTGGCCGAGCCATTTGTGCCTTCACAAAATCAAGAGCTTGCGGGCTATGACGCGCAGCGGCAATAAGGTGCTCAGTCCATGCTAACAACATTACTTAGTACGCTTAGGGAAAAGAGGCTTATTGAAAAATTCCTTCCAATTAACATTATCTGCAAACAGTAAGGAAGAAATAACGATAGCAACAACTACCAATGGCCCAAACAATCCAGTAAACAAAGCGTAAACTAGATCACCGATTGTCCATGCAGTTTTTGCATATTTGTTTGCAGTATAGATTAAGCCGAAGGATGAAGAATAGCCTATTAAGAACCAAAGAGCGATTAGCATGATTATTATCCAAATTCTACAAGTGTTGCAGTACCACCAGCTTCGGTTATTCTGGTAGCAAAGTCTTCTAGCATAGCGATGATTCGCGTAGAGTCACCACCAGCCAATCCCATTCCGATATAGGGAAATCCAAATCTTCTACCCCCGTAAGTTGCAGCCAACTTGCGTAAGATCAATTGAAACGATTCATATTCAAAATGATCAATACCGCGAGGTAGATAGTTTACTTGAGTATACGCATTTATAATCGTAAATGATGAAGATAATGCATCCTTCTGTTGATGGTCAACTTCCGAATAATTCCCCAGTTTTTCAGTAGGTGACCCACCATTCATTTTAATATTACTAGTAAATGATGTATCAGCATTATACGCACGGGGATATCGTTCCCGAATCTCTTTAGCAATTCCAGAACCCATAGTGTTTTGACAGTTGCAGCCATGCACAATTACATCAAACAGACCTTGTTCAGCCATATCTATAAGATTGCCCTTAGTGCGAAGTAGCATTGTTATCTCCTAGATAGGTTAGATTGTGCAGGAATGGACACCACCGCTTCACAAGCATCACAGACAGCCGCCAAGATGTTTTCTGCTATATCGTTACCATCATCGAATGGAACGTCTCTGTACTCAAATGTGGTGGAGACTATTGTATTACAGTTATGGCAAATAGCCTTGCTTTTATCGCCTACTGAATATGGTGTGAGTATCATGTTCATCAATCTTCTATGTATAGGCCAATATACAATCAAAGAATAATTTCGTCAATTATTTTATTGCCGATACTTTAGCTTAAGGCTGTAGAAGAAGTTCCTAATCAAAACTCCTACATGACATGCGGCTCAATTGGGTCCGTATTTGTGTTCGGTCATGCAGGTTCCCTTCCATGATCAAAAATTGACTGCATGGTGAGCGACCTTGAAAAGTCGGCCCCCTCTAAATTGCAGCCGCGAAAATCAGACCTAAAGCAATCAACCGGCATAATTGCGCCGCTAAAATCCATGCCTCGCAAATCGGCGTTTGCTAGAATAACCCCATATAATTTGCGATTGGCAAGGGATGTCTTGTCCTTGATGGCCTGAGCAACCTCATCTGCCAATCCGGTCTCTTTTGCCCAATGGACAAGCTCGTTGATGCAGCGAATGCAAAGTTGGACCTTGGGGCTAAAATCACCC
>Ga0114975_10000247_pt1 | contig 40560 bp, 41 predicted proteins | sample S_130626_EF_Meta_FD_87031 | JGI IMG/M metagenome (GOLD analysis project Ga0114975, IMG submission 87031) | Freshwater microbial communities from Lake Simoncouche, Canada to study carbon cycling - S_130626_EF_MetaG | ecosystem: Environmental > Aquatic > Freshwater > Lake | place: Lake...
AATTGTATTGAATATCAATAAAATATGTTTTTTATCGTATCAGTTATTAAACTACCATTTTACAAGATTAATTCAAGAAAATAAACAACTTCCTGAAATTACACAGAATTTATTTTATCAAGCATGTTCTGCTGTTTCTGTTATGAAAGAACGCAAAGAAAAAATAGATACTACCGATGAATTATACATTAGTTTTTCACATTACAAAGATCATTTAGGAGAACTACCTTTTCGTGATAGAATGGGTAATCTCATCAATAACTTAAACAAACAACAACTCACTATGACTGAAAACCATTTGAAATTGAATTTTTATAAACGATTTCATAAGTATTTAGAAATAAAAACAGGAGAAACACGAAAATCAGTTATTTATAAATGGTTGAAGGATATTTATGCAAATGAATACAGTGGGAATAATTATTTTATAAAATCTATGCGTGAATGGTTAAAATATCCACCTACCGAATTCAATATAAAAGCACATTCTTCGCACTTTGTAAAAATATATTACAAAATACTAAAAACATTTGAACAATACCCTAATTCTAAACATATTAGAACATTTAATTTATTACCTACTAAAAACTCATTTACTCTTTCTACAATAGAAATATGCAGTAGTTGTCTAAAAGATATTATAGGATATTTTACAAAAGAACCTCTACCGGATGATTTCAAAGACAATAAATTAGTATACTGGTATGAATTTTTCAAAATAGAAAAGTTTGAAACAAAACAAAGGAAATTTGCTAATACTATTTTTACAGATGGTAAAATCGCAGTTATTAGATTACGAAAACCAAAAGTAGAACTATTGAAATCAAAAGACATGAAAAAAATTAAATACGAACAATATGTCGGTATAGACCCTGGTGTAAGAAGTTTGCAAACATCGTGTAATGATGCTGGTAGAGTTTTAGAAACAACTACACCAAAATATAGACATGATTGTAAAATGAAATATGCATGTAGAAAACGTGAAATGTGGTATAAAGGATGGGAACATTATGAAATGTGGAGAAATATACCCAGTTTCAAAACAACTAATTTAGAAAAGATGAATATGTATTTTGAATATGTATATCCAAATCTAAATACCATTTTCAAGTTTCATCTATATAAGAACTTTCGTGGTTTATCATTTCGTTCATATTGTCGTGGTAAAGCAACTATGCATAAACTATGTAAAACTATTGTTGAAAATAAGAAAACATTAGTCGGTTTCGGTGATTTTTCACAACAACACGGTTTAGTAAAGAAACACCCAACAGCACCTATTCAAAAATTTAAGCATGAATTAAGAAAATACTGCGATGTCATTGATATAGACGAATGGGGAACAAGTAAAACATGTAATTTATGTATGAAACCAATAGAATTATACAAAAATAAAGTAATAAGAAAGAAACGGGATGGAACATATACCAAAGCAAGAATATCTCAAATCAATAGTGTAATCCGTTGCAAACTCAACGAGTGTAAATTATGCTGTATGGATAGAGATATTAATGCATCAAAGAACATTTTGCTTTTACTGCAATTACAACAAGCAGGAAAAAAACGACCAGAATGTTTTAGTCCAAAGAATATGAACGACTATGATACTCCCTTATGGGAAGATAAGTATGTCGTGGCGTGAAATCCGCAATTACCGTTTGTTTATTTTTTAGCGTCTATAATGGGCGTTTTAAATGTGCAAAGGTGTAAAACTCATAAATATACTTTTACAGAATTATAATTTTTGAATTTTATTGAATATTATATAATTATATAATTAATTATTATATAATATGACGACTTCTTGGTATTCTATTTCTATGTCTTTACAAAGTGTGGGGACTATTTTTAATGGATATTTTAGTGTAAATAATAATACTAATTTAGTTACAAGTTTTTATGAAACAATTAATGGTTCAACGAATTTTAACAATAATATTTATGTGAATAATGGTTATTATGATGCAGACAGTTTATTTCTAAATAATAATTTTTCAGGAGGCGGTACAAATATAAATTATATGAATTACTATAGTAATCCGTCTTCACCTAATTATAACTCAACATACGCTTTTTTTAACTTATTCTCATCGGGGTTGTCTCTGGATAACTTTATTGCTCCATTATTAGTAAATGGTTCGCCAGTATTAAGCATTCCATCAGTATTTGTGATACAACAAATACCAGACCCTTCTTGTTTCAATGAAGGGACTAAAATTCTATGTCTAAATAAATTAGGAGAAGAGGAATATATTCCTATTGAAAATTTAAGAAAAGGTGATTTAGTTAAAAGTTATAAACATGGATATAGAAAAATAGATTTAATTGGTAAAAATCCTATGATAAATAATCCAAATAAATTTAATGAATGTATGTATAAAATGGAAAAAACAAATGATAATAGATTAACAGAAGATTTAATTGTTACTGGTGGTCATGCTATATTAGTAGATGATTTAAGTATTTATAAAGAAGAAAATGATTTAATTTTTGGCGGAACACCATTGATAGATGATAAATATTTATTATTATCCGCGGTTTCCAAAGAATTTGTAAAATTGGAAGATACAAATTTATATACATATTATCACTTTATTTTGGAAAATAATGGAAATGATGATGAGCGATTTGGAGTATGGGCAAATGGTATTTTAACTGAAACTCCTTCCAAGAACTATTTTACTAATCATAAATATACTTTATTGTAAATTAATATTTTTATAAAATTATTCAATAATAGCAATAATTCATCTAGGTTTTTAGAAGAATTAACAAAATCAAAATTTACATGCCTTGAAATAGGCAAACCTTGAAGTTTCCTTTCATTTTAGATAGAAATGTGCGGTTTTAAATCTTCAATGGTGTAAATAACTAAACCGCGTGTTTTATATCAAGCAAAAAATTGAAATTTATAAAATTTATTTATTAATATATATTATAACAATTTATAATATATATGAGTAAATACCCAGAAACAGTTGTTGTTTTAGTAACAAGTCATGGAAAAATAAAGGTAAAATCTACTACATTTGAGGATTATTCTTTTCACATACCTGATAATATGTCAATGACAATATTAAATGCAGTCGCACCTGGGATATGTAACTTTATAGAACCGGAAGATTCGGATGATTTTGCCAAAAAATTAATACAAAAAATTAAAGAAGATGAAAATGGTTTGCAACTTTTAGAAAACAATCCCCCTGCTTTTATAAATTCATTAATTAATATACTCAAAGAATATGATATGAAATTGAAAAAAGAAAAAATATACCATAACTTAAGTATTAAAGATGAAGAACATGATATTGACGAAGAAGAATATATTCATCACGATGATAAAAGTTATAATATATCTTCATTTGTTAGCGGCGATGAAGTAACTAATAAAGAATACTCGCGAAATAATTTAACAGAAAAAAATAAAGGTGATTGGGATTTTAAAATTAATGTTATGAATGTCACTGGGTTCCCTGAATTGATAGAAATATTGAAAGGAAGAAGTTATCAAGATGTATATTCAAATGTTTATTTGGAAGAAATTGTAAATTATCTTCAACAACAAGGAGTAAAACATATTGTATTATTTGATTTAACTTGTTCACCGTTTGTGAGTGTACCACAATCAAAACAAGAAGGTTTAATGGATATTGATGATGATAATGAAAGTGATCATGAGGAAAACATAGAAGATCAAAGATTTGTTAGAAGGCTTAGAAGAGATCGTATTTTAAAAAACGATAGTAAAAAGGTTGGCGGGAAACAATCAAAAAAAAAACAAAAAAAAAAAAAAACAAAAACTAGAAGAAAAATAAAACAAACCAGAAGAAGACAAAAACAAACTAGAAGAAAACGTAGCACCTCTTAAATGTGTCTACTTATCTAATTTAATTAAACAAATACCAATATTACCATTTTCATTTAATTCTATTTTATTTCTATGTTTTTTTGTAGGTGCACGATGTTCATAACCTGTTATTCTTTCCTTTTCAATAATATTCCATACATTCTCTATTGCTTGAATATTATTTTTAAACCAAATATTGTTACGTAATACCAAGACACAGCTTAATTTTTCTAATTTCCAATAGTTTGATTTAATGTAGGTCATATTGTGTTGTGGAGATTGGTATAACTCAACCATATCTTCTTCCCATTTCAATATATCCTCCATTTTTACTATGTTCAACGGTTTATAAACATAAAAAGGTTTTGATTCTATCGTATTATGAAAATAAATAATTACTCCTTTTTTATCTAAAACACGTAGATTCGTGTAATGATCTATTTTTTCTAATTCTTCAAAAAACTCATTGGCTGACTCGTACTCAACAAATTTAGTTTCCAAAAAATCACATTCATCTAAGTTACATACCTCCATTTGTAATTGCATTTGAATCCAATACTCTTTTTTTGGAATTCCATTTATTTCACGATTTACAATATTTTTAATTTCCAACATACGTCCAAAACGTTCAGTATTAACGTCTATGTTAATGCCATCAGGAGAAGCCCCTAAAAAGCTATAATAATCATGTTTTATACAACCAAAATCCGCTACTTTTGTGTTATATAAATATTCATATAACATAACAGAAACCGGTTCGTATTTTTGTCCCCAATGAAAAGGCGTATTAATGTTAACCATCGTTGTATTTTTATCATCATATGTTGTTTTTAATGGTTGACATTTTTCATATATTAGTTGATTGATAGTAGATTGACTTTCAAATGCTTTGTAAGCGTTACTTGCAGTAATTAAGTTATGACGAAATTGATACCATTCATTAGTGCGCTGTGTTGGTTGTGGTTTTTCTTTAATGTGTTCAATAATATTTTGAATTTTTTCAATCTTATCATTGCTATCTATTTGATCATTCAAAAACTCATTTTCATCCGGATTGTTTTCATTTAACATAATAGAATTGATAGAACGCTCAGGATAAAAAGTACCAATAAATATTTTTAACGCTTCTTCTAATATTTCATTCAAATCTTCCTCTATCCAATCATTTTTTAAAATATCTTCTTCAAATTGGATATAGAATAATTCTTTAACGTCTTCTAAAAGATTATTTACAAAATCAGGTTCACTAATAGCAGTTGGATTTTCAATCATATAATCTTCCATTAAATATAATGCAGTTTCAATAAATTCTAATGCCTCATTTTCATTAAAAATAAATGGTTCGGGTTCATATTCTTCAAAAATCAATGATTCTAAAATGTTTTCTAAATCAATTAAATCATTTATTTTGATATTATTCATAAAAATATTGTTTATATTATATATTATATTATCTTATCTATAATTATTTATATCAATTTATTTTACTATTACTAACAAATCAATATTCATCTTTTTTGATTAAATTTAATTGTTTTGTAAATAAAAATTTACTAGAATTTGTATTACGTCGTTTAATATTACAATTTAAACATGATATTACAAAATTTTCTTTATTATGCCCTTCATTGTTGTTTATACGATCAACTGTCCATTGTGTTAATTCTCTCACGATTTCATATAAAATATATACTTGGCATTTACAATAAAAACATATCATGTTAACATCAATTAATTTTTTTAATATACAATCAATATTAATAAAAAATAGTTCATTGTATCGTTTTTTCACTAGATCTTGCTGTTTATAACTTGATATTTTTCTCTCTAATTCTTGTGAAAAAATTGTTTTTTCGCGCATATGTACTTCTTCATTCGTTTTATTATAAATTTCTTTTAATAATTGTAGTTGAACTTCATAATTAAAAAATTTTTCATTTATATTATATTTGTTCATAATATCTCTTTTTGTTATCTCGTTTTTAACACGATTTGCTCGTTTGATTAAATATCTATTATGCGTTCCACTAATTAATATATTTTTTTTGGTTTCATTATTTTCATTATTTTCATTGTTTTCATTGTTTTCCATTTCACCTTTATTATATAGTTTATATAGTTATAAATTATTTATTTTTATATAAATTATAACTGAAATTGATATAAAAATAAATATAATATAATATATTTTATGAAAAAGAGTTAAACTTATTACTTTATATTTATATATAATAAATATAAATGGAAAACAATAAAGACAATGAAATTCAAAATATAAAAATAGAGCAAGATTGTTCAAAATCTCAAGAAGAGTGTATTGAATTAAAAAATATCAAATATAAAACTATGTTAATTAATGGTGTTGCACTTAACGAATCAAAAGCATCACAGAGTATACATAATCTAGACAAATTTTTAGAAAATGAAAAAAATAGTAGTGAAAATGAACCTTGGTGTAAATTAAATAAAACAATTAAAATTAAAAAATTAACAGAATATGTATTGGAAGTTTATAAAAAAAATAACAATCTAGACGGTACTGAATGTGATAATCTTATTTCATTTTTGAAGGATTGTTTAGATAGAAAAAAAATACAGCGTATTAAAGATGTTTTATATGATAAAGAAAATGGGACAATAAAAGAGATACCAGCTCTAACTTATGTAAGATCAACAAAGCATTTTACATTAAAAAATATTGAAAAACGAATATCCACATTAAAATCATTACCACAAAATAAATCCAATAAAAATCCTATTAATCATAAAACAATAAAAAATAAAAACGATCATGATGACAACTAACAATATTTTTCAAATATCGTCATTCGTCATTCGTCTTCTTTTCTTTCCAAAAAATAATTCATAATATCTTCTTTAAATATATTTAAAAAATGCAGTGTAGGTACAATAATACCTTTATCATCATAAGTAGTATCCTTATATGGCGAATATTGATATTTTGCTAAAATTTCGGTTCTCTCCATATAGTTTCTATTTTTCTTTTTTCCATGATAATAGTGTCTTATTACACCAGGGACATAACCTAAACGTAATGTTTTCGCATTATTTTGAAATTCTAACATAGTATTGTTATAATCACTACTATATTTACTATTCATATAATGTTGAATTTTATTAATAAATGAAAATGCCATTATGTTATCACCAGAACCAAGAATTCCTACATCGTAAAGCCTGCCAATTTTTTCGTAAGCTTTACGCGTAATTGCCCATGCAAACCCAGGATGCCAATAATCTAATCCCTTACTTACGTATTTTTTATTTTTTGAATAACTGTAACCAAAACCACTGAAAATATTAAGGGTCGTTTCATCTTTATCCATATCTACGGCATGACTAAATATTTGAACAACATCTTTGTATCCATTTAAAATTTTAAGTGTATCTAACACCCATGTATTACTTTCAAATTCAATATCTGCGTCTATCCATGCAAAAGCCTTGTAATTTTTAGGCAATAAATGTTTAACAGCTAAATTAACCATATTTTCTTTGTGCCAAAGTGGTGTAAGTGTTCTAATTTGAAGATGATATGGATTGTTTGGTTTTGTGACAATAAATTTTTGTTCGCCATATGCCATTTCAACAAGATATAACTTTACATTATCTTCTTCATTCATTCTATTTAAAAACTTATTAAATAGTTGATATCTTCTAGCATAAAGACAAGGGTTTGAAATTACTACTATTACATTTAATTTTTCTTCAATAGGATTATTATTATTCAAAGCTTGTTTTAGTTCATTAATTTTAAAATTAATATCGTCTATTTCTATTCCATTAATAACAGTCATTCTTATATATTATAATAAAAAAATATTTATTTGTTTTTATTATAATAATAATTTGATCTATAAATTATAATCTTCAAAAAGATTTATTACATGATAAATATAATACTAAATTTGCAAAGGGTCTGTGAAATTAAATTATTCTAAATATATATTTAGAATGGAAAATACATTAATCGTTTCTTGTATATTTGGAAAAAAATTTAATAAAAGTTATAGAGCACCATTAAATAAAAATTGTGTATTTTTTACTAACAATAAGAGTTTACGAGATGAAATTATAAATAATGGATGGAAATATTTTTATATAGATTTTGAATTGACTGATGATTATATCATTTCTTCATTGCAATCAAAATATATTAAATTTTTAATTTTTTTAAGAGATTATCCAGAATTTAATAAATTTTTAAACATAATTTATACTGATCATAAATTTAAACTAGAAAATACTCATATAAATCAATTTTTATCTATCCATAAAAAAGAACCTACAAAATCAATTATTATAAGAAAAACACCTATGTTAAAAACATCTATTTATGAAGAAATAGCGTGTGCAAAAAGACAAGAAAGATATTTAAAAAATATGAACACAACAATTGATTACATAGAAGATAAAATTGAACAATATCAATTAAATATGAATAATATAAGAATATCAAATACTGGAATTATATTTTATAGTAATATTAATAATTCTTTTATTACTTCAATGTTACATGATATTTATAATAGTTGTACAACTCTTCAACAACCAGAATGTCAAATTTTTTGGGCATTGTATTCTCAAAATTATTTAGAGGATATTAAACAAATAGAATTTGATAAAATAAATCCTTTGTGGAAAGCACCATAAATATTTTTTGATAATTTTATAAGTTATAAATTACAATTTTTATTATTTATAAAAATTATAAATTATAAATATAATGAATCAATTAATTGAATGGAAATGGAGTAAAGGATTAAATTATGATAGATCCAAAAGAGTTAATAAAGAATCAATGGATGATAATTTCAACAAAATAGTTGAAGAAACCGCATACACTACTTCACTGAATCATGACGAAAACACATGGGAAATATTGAATAACAATATTTTTGATAAAGGTTTCATTCAACATAATAAGCGCGAAGATACTGATAAAAAATTGTCAGAGCGCCAAATGATGTGTCAAGTTAATATGAATCCTTATTTGACTAATAACACATATGTTCAAGATTTATCTGTTCATGATCAATTTATGAAACCAATTTCAACAAATTATAGTAAAGAAACTAATGAAAATAATGAAACTAATGAAATCAATGAAATAAATGAAACTTTTATAAACCACAATAATTAGATTTTATTTGATATTTGTATTATTAGTAAAATTTTTGATTGGGTTACCAAAAATTGTTGGAAATTTGAATTCTTTTTTTCTTGTTATTGGTATTCTTAAAAAAAACAAACCTATAATAATAAAAGCCAGTCCAAGATATTCATAAATACTCTCAAAACGTTGCCCTAAAAAAATCATAGCTGCTACCGACTCAATAATTGCACTAATACCATCCCATGCACCATTAACTAATAAAATACTTGATCCTTGCAATGATTTTATTAAAAAATATATAACACCGATGTATCCAGATGTACCAACAGCAAAAGGTAAAATGCCCCCTTCATTTGCAAAATATTGATATCCAAAATCTCCAACAATTTCACAAATAGTTAAAGCCCCTATATCTACAAAACTCATTTTATATTATCATCTTATTAAATATTGTTATAATTAATAAAATATTATTTTTTAATGGAAAAGACTTAAAAATGTTTTTTTAAATTGACATAATATGAATAATATAACAAATTCTATATATACGACACAAAATGACTTATTATTAAATAATTTAATAGATTTTTATAAAAAAGAAGAATACTTAGATAAAATGCTTAAAATAATTACAGGTGATTCAAAAATTTCATTAAGAATTGTTGACTGGTTTGCTACAAATTATGCTAAGAAATATTATACTTTATATACTATTGAAAATGATCAAGGAAATAGTAAACGTTTCAAAGTTTATTTTGATTATAAGCTAAAATTAAAAGCATATAGTAAACGTCGGTTTGATCCTTTTTGTAGATGGGAACGGATAAGTATTCCATATAAATGTGATAAATTCATTGAAACTACGATTGGTCAGCTCAATTTTTTTAAATGGGCTATTGAGAATAAAGTGATAGATTATATTGAAGAAAATTATGAAATTATTGAAAAAGATATGAACACTCGTAATAGCACTTCTAAAAGAAAAGAATTGAAAATAGATAATACAAAAACAAGAAAGAAGAGAGAAGAACTATCCATTTCAGCTACTAAAAGTATTAAAAAAGAAGATGTTGAGATTGTTGTTCAATTCAACTAGATAAAAATATGTAAAGACATACTTATGAAATGAAAATCCAAGATATATATAATTTGTCTAAATGTTGTCTGGTTTTTGTCATATCCCCATTATATGCTCTGTAAATTTCTTTAACATGAAAGAATCTAGCAAAAAAACCAAAAAACATAATAGGAATAAGAAATAACAGTAATAATTTATTAGTTGCATTTGAAAGAATCTTTTTAAAGAATATAAAATGAGCCATGTTAAAAAATAAAACATAAAGAATTGTATGGAACAATACAGAAACAATTATTGACATAAAAATAGGTTGATGTAATAATTGACTAAACTGAAGTTTAGGATTTGTGGTATCTAAATATAATTTTGTAAACATATTATATAATGATATTAGATAATTATTTCAGTTATTTGTAGTGGGCTTTGGATTTATTTTAGAACTTCTGATTGTTATAAACTAATATCTAGATTACATATATTTCCAATAATATTTGTAATGTGTTGGGTATATCTTAATTATTATGAACCATTGTTTTTACCAATTGGGCTAATTGTGTTAATTGCGTACTCAAAAATATTGAAATAATTTAATTTTTAATTGGATTATATTTATATAAATTTAAATTATATAAATATAAACATATTTATTTTCATTAAACTAACAAAAATAAATATTTACATAATTAATTATCAAATGGGAAATACAATTTCAACAAATAAAATTAATTTTGAGGACATCCAATATTCCTTACTTAATAAAGATAAATATATATTAATAAATACGCTAGAAGAATCATCGCAAGGTTGTTTATTGCCTAATACAATTACGCCAGAAAAAGAGACTGAAATTATAAATCATTTAATTCAAAATGGTAAAAAAGATATCAAAATCATAATTTATGGAAAAAATTGTAATGACGATAAAATTTATAAGAAATATAACCAACTACAATCACTTGGATTTTATAATGTATATGTTTATACAGGTGGACTCTTTGAATGGCTTATGTTACAAGATATATACGGAGAGAATGAATTTCCAACTTCAAAAAAAGAACTAGATATTTTGAAGTTTAAACCACAAAAAAAATTGAATATTCAATTATTAGAGTATTAGAAATTGTACTTTCTGTTTATTTCATATTTTTATCCATTTCTAATATTTTTTCTATTTCTTTATTACACAATTCATCTGCTCTTTTATTATCTTTTCTATAAATGTGGCTAAAAGTAATATTTGTAAATTTTAGTTTCATTTCACTTGCTAATTTATGCAGTTCACTTATATTACTTGAATTAACTTTGTATTCACCAGTCATTTGTTTAATAACTACCATAGAATCTCCCTCAACTATTAATTCAATAATATTAAGTTCAATTGCTTTACTTAGTCCCATAATTAAACCCATGTATTCAGCATAGTTGTTTGTTTCTTTATATCCTAAAAATTTAGAACCTGACCATATTTCAGTTTCATTTTTGTACAAAACAGCACCTGCGGCTGCCATACCTGGATTGCCTTTACTACAGCCATCAAATCGTAATAAATAATAGTTTTGTGGAAAAACCTTTGGTTTTTTTTTACTTAAAATTGCAGTTAAGTTTGCCATACTAGTTTTCATTAACATTGCCATTTGTATTTTCTATTGTGTTTTTATTGTTTTTACTTATAATATTAATTAATTTCAATTTTAAATATAATTATTTAATAAAATAATTATTCTATTATTTTCAACATAGAGTCTAATTTTTCAACATCTTTTACTGCTTTTCTATGTAATAAAAGAGATTTATTTTTAGAATAATTAGTAATAAATAAATTGTCTTTACGGTAATTTAATATTCTATTTTCAAACAAATTTTTGGATTCAAACAGCGCGTCTGTATAGTTAAATTTACTTTGCATCATTCTGTAAATAATGCACCTGTCTAAATCATATGCCGCTAAAAGATCTGCTTCTCTTACAATATGATAAGCTAATTGATGTTCTCCAAAATCAGGATAACCATTTATTTTTACTTTTGAATAAGACATTGTTTTTATTATATGGGATACAATTTCTAATTCTTCAGGTGATATATATTCTTTCATATATTTATTCATATTTGCAATTCCATGATCTTCATTCATATATTTTTTATCACACATGTCATGTACAATAGATGCTAAACTAATAATTTCTCTGTGTTTTTCTAGTTGAGGAAATTTTATTACTTCACTTTCATAAATAGTATTTGCATTATTAAATACTTCTAAACTGTGTTTCAGCGAGTGTGATTCATCAATATTAAATTCTTGACTCGTTTGAATAACAAATCTAAAAGCTTGATTAATAAGATTGACAAAATTCATTACTTTCATTTTCAATTTGGGTGTTTTATAATTGAAAATAAAAAAATAAATAAATATACTTTCAATTTTTATTTTTATTATATTATTTATTTATTTTTCAAAATATTATTTTTTGTAAATCAATTCATCAATTTTAACCAACCATTCATGTAAACAATGTTCGTTTTCTTTTATTTTAATATTTATGTTTCCATCTAATTCTAAAACACTTATATTTTCATTTTCTGAAAAATATGAAATCATGTTTTTGTGATATAAATCGCAAGTAGTTAAATAAGACAACGGTATTACATCTTCTCCCAACCGCGACCTTTCATCAATTCTTTCATAACAAACTTCTGGTGATGAATTTACATAAATTACCTTATTGATTGGATAATCTTTTGCAAAACATTCAAACCATTTTGAATAGATTTGATATTCAACGCATTCAATATTTCCTGAATCATAAAGCATTTTTGCAAATACCATTTTATCTGTTACCAAACTACGTTCTGTTATGATAATCGCATTTGGATTGTTTTTGATAGTAACTTTTAATAATGCTAATCGTGAAATGTACGCCATCATTTGGAATGAAAAGGAATAAGTTTTTTGATCTGCGTAAAATTTTTGTAGTATAGTAGTACCGTTTTCATCTTGAATATTTTCCCATTCATCAACGGGTTCTCTTAAAAATATTATAGAATCTGTACAATGACCTAATTCTTCTTTTAAATGTTGTAAAAGAGTTGATTTTCCTGAACCAATATTTCCTTCAATTGTTATAATTTGTGCCATATTATATTATTTATATAAAATGTTTTATTTCTATTATTTTTTATTCAATTTTAATTTTAAATTTAAAAAAAAATTGAATTGTCTGGATGCGTTATCATAAAATATAGAAAACTAATAATTAAAATTAATCAAAATGGCAAGTATCAATTCTATTTCAAAACAAATGTGTATTAATTCATTTAATTTATCATATGATTTATTGAATGAAATCAAAAGTTATTGTTTTTATGATACGAAAACGTGGGAATTAATAAATTTTATAAAATATAAAAAACAAAGAATTTGTCATTTATTTAAAAACGCGACCATTTCAAGGGCAAACCCATATGATTTATTTGTTTATGATGAAAACACCGATCAACAATGGGTTTTCTGGACTTTTGATGAAGATGATGGTCCTAATAAACAATTTCAAGCTTACAATTGTAAATGTTGTGGTAATTACAATGTATTTGAAAATGATATAACATTTTATACTGACAAAATAATTTGTTACTGTACCACCACTCACGATGATATACCAGATTTGATTGATATTACTGATGATGAAGATTTCCACCTTTAGAAAAGGCGGAACAAACCCGTTTGATGAAAGTTCGCCAAATAAAAATGTTTTTTTTTGGCTCCACCTTTTCTAAAGGTGGAAAAAATAAAAATGATATAATTAATCTACATAAAGATAAATTCATATATAACATATTTATTAAGTACAATTTAAAATGGATTTGAATCAAAGAAAATTAATTAAATCAGAATGGGAATCTATTGAAGTCCCATTTTCAAAAAGTGAAATAGACGTTTTAAATTTGATAATCGCTGGTTTCAATGATGTCAATATTAAAATTAACTATAATGAATCACTTTTTACATTTTTAAAAATAGAATACAATACAAAAATGGAAGATTTTATTTATAACAAATATTTGAGAGAAGATATTGAAAATGTGATTGATTTATACAAACAAACTACTGGTAACAGTGATATCAGTAGTTTAAAAATAAATGTTAACAGTGATATTCAAATTAAATCCGCGGATAAAATCCGTCTAGAAAAAAATAATACAGAAAATTTGAAAAATAGCAATATATATGAATATGTTTTACTAGAAAACATTAATAAAATATTAATTGCAAAAAAATATAAAGATGACAAGTGTTTTGTATTAAATTATTTTACACTATACAAGTTATTGAAAAATAACATAACAAAAATAAATAGACATATTATATCTTTTTGTGAGTTTATCGTAAAAACATTTGAAAATAATTTAAATATTATGAACGTGATTGAAAATTCTGTTGATTTAATAGAGAAAAATACGAGTCTACTTAAATATAATGATATGACGTTGTATGAACATCAAAAAGAAATATTTACAATTTGTAAGAATCCTCAGCCTAAATTAATTTTATATATGGCACCGACAGGTACAGGAAAAACACTTACTCCTATCGGTTTATCAGGACAATATAGAATTATATTTGTTTGCGCTGCTAGACACGTAGGATTAGCGTTGGCACGAGCGGCAATTTCAGTAAATAAAAAAATCGCTTTCGCTTTTGGTTGTGCAAGCGCAGATGATATTCGTCTACATTACTTTGCAGCAAAAGATTATAGTGTTAATAAGAGAACCGGTGGAATTAAAAAAGTTGATAATTCAAATGGTATCAACGTTGAGATCATTATTAGTGATATTAAATCATTTATTCCAGCAATGTATTATATGCGTGCATTTAACGATGATGAAAAATTAATGGTATATTGGGATGAACCAACAATCACATTAGATTATAATGAACACAGTTTTCATTCTATTATTAAAAATAATTGGAGTGAAAATAAAATTCCCAATATTGTGTTATCTTCTGCAACGTTGCCAAAAGAAAGCGAATTGAGTGAAACAATTCGCGATTTTAGATGTAAATTTGCAAATAGTGAAATTTATAGTATTATTAGTCATGATTGTAAAAAGTCAATACCAATAATTAACAAAGATGGATTTGTTGAAGTTCCTCACTTTTTAAGCAGTGATTATAATGAAATATTGGAAATTTCGCGGCATTGTGAAAATTATTTGACACTGTTAAGATATCTTGATTTGAATGAAGTCGTAAAATTTATTACATATGTAAATGACATGAATATCAAAGTCATTCCTGAAAGATTCAAAGTAGAAAATTATTTTGAATCGTTGGATGACATTAATATGAAAAATATTAAAATGTATTATATCAAATTACTAAAGAATATAAATCCTACTACATGGGAGAACATTTACTCAAAATTCAAAAATATGAGATTGCCTCAATTAGTAGAAAACAACGCTGTTGATTTAAAGGGAAATAAATTACCTTTGAAACAAAGCAGTTTGGGACCTGGTTCAATTGGTAGTACAACAACAAATTTATCAGGTCAACCATTGAAAAGAAGTTATACCGATACTTCAGTTATTACAAATAAAACAACGATGGTTGCGGGATCTACTGGAACATCTGCTATTTATGTAACTACCAAAGACGCTTATACATTGACAGATGGTCCGACTATATTTATTTGCGACGACATTGAAAAGATTGCAAAATTTTGTATTCAACAAGCAAATATTCCATCTTTAGTAATGGAAGACTTGATGAAGAAAATTGAATACAACAATATACTGAACAAAAAGATTGATGAACTTGAAAAAGATGTTGATTATTTAAAAGAGGCAGAAGAAGCCCGTTTGAGTTCCGGTGCCGACGCAGGAGGTGGCGGCAATAAAGGCAAATCATTGAAAAATGTAAGAAAATTTAATAGAGAAGCTGATAATATGGATACTAGCAAAGGTCAAGTAGCGCGTTTGACGAGAGAAATTGAAACATATAGACAAATGATAAAGAATGTCAATTTGAACGACACTTTTGTACCTAACAAAGTTCATCACATAAAAAAATGGGCTGAAACTATTGGCGTTGATACGACCAATGCATTTACAAGTAATATTGAAGAATCAGTGATCAATGATATTATGTTGCTTAATGGAATTGAAGATACATGGAAAATATTGTTGATGATGGGAATCGGTGTTTTCATTAATCATGAAAATATAAGATATACCGAGATTATGAAGAAAATGGCAGATGAACAAAAATTGTATTTAATCATCGCATCAAGTGACTATATTTATGGAACAAATTATCAGTTTTGTCATGGATATATTAGTAAAGGAATGCAATTAACTCAGGAAAAAATTATTCAAGCAATGGGGCGAATAGGGCGAAACAACATTCAACAAACATATTCATTACGTTTTAGAGATGACGAACAAATTATGAAAATATTTACAGCTAATGCGGAGAAGCCAGAAATTATTAATATGAATTTATTGTTCAACAGCAATAAAGTCATTTGGAAGGATAATCAGTATCTGGAGGTTGAAGTCATGATGTAAAATCGCGTGGTTTGTTTGTTTATAAAAAATAAAAAATTGAAAGTATTTTCACTTTTTTATTTGGAGTGTAGAAAGTGAAAAAACTTACTTGAATTAAAAATGTCAAGATTGAAACAAAGACTGAATAACTCTATTGAAGCTTCTAAAATAGAAATAAATAATGAAAATATAGAAGAAACAAATCGTCTTATACAAAAACAATTATCTGCTGATATGTGTGAAAATTTACCATTTAATCGGGTAACAGTTTATCATATAGAATCGTTTTATAGGGATAATACGAATGATAAATTTGAGTTGAGGGAATGAATAATTGCTCCCGAAGATTCGGGAGCAAACGCTTATACTGTATTAACAGGTAGTATATTTTGATGTTTCTCGTAAACTTTCTCTCGTAAAAATTTATAATGGTCATATCTTTCTTTTAATAATTCAGTTTCATATACTTTACAATTACCCGTAGCAATAGTTTCGGTTTTTTTTTTATCTATAAAAGAATTAGGATTTTTTTGAATGATAGTATTATAAATTCTTATAGTAGGCCAATTTTCTAATACTTTTTCAAAAATAAAAATAACTTCTTCGCCTGTCACGGAACGCTTATTACTTCTCTTATTTTCTCTTCTATCCTTTTTCATTTTAATAAAATCTTGTCTATATTTGTTGTTAGAGTTGTCCATTGTTATATATATATATAATTATGTATTTTTAAATTTTTCTAATAAAGAAAGATAATAATCATATTTTTCTTTTGATGTTTCTGATTCATATATATTTTTTTTATTATTTTTCAGATTTCTTTTAATATTTTTAATAATGTCAATTGTTATATCATTAAAAAGATTTTTTTTATTCCTTTCTTCTATGAAATATTCTAAAATATGAATAGGTTTCCAGTTTTCAATGAATTTTTCTATTACAAATATAATTTCATCTGTCTTAATTTTTCTTTTTGATAAATTAACTTCTTCTTGTGACATTTTATGTTTATTTATTTTTTCTTCATTTCTACAAACTAAATCGCCATTTTTAATTCTACTTACTATATGTCTAGGTAATCCAAGTAATTCTTGAATTTGAATATTTTTTTGACCTTCTTCAATTAATTTTCTAACTTGAATTACATTTTCATCACTAATTCCTCCTTTTGCGTTTCTAATTGAAGTTGACATCTTTTTTTTTGTTTTTTCTGAAAATGATTTACCATAATTATGATTTCCTTCGCCTTTCATTTTCTCTGATTTTTCTTTATAAAATTGGTTATTAAGTATTTCTCTACAAAATTGTTTTTTTATATTTCTTAATTTTAAAGTTTTTAAATAGCCTTCTTTACCATTTTCATTTTGATTTAATTCTGAAAAAGTTTCTATTTTATGTTTTTCTTCATTACATATTTTATACATTTCTTCTTTAATATAATCATCATTTGTAGTTAAAAATGTTTCAAACGCTTCGCATTGGTTGTATTTCACAATTAAATGATTTTTAACCAATTGAATAAATTTTAAATAGTCTGAATTTTTATAAATTTCATATTTATCTTTATGTACTTTACCAAAACCTAAATACCTTTGAATTTCGTGTAATATTTGTGGATGATTTTTTTGGGCAATACTTATTTTATCTTTTTTATTATTTATATCAATAAAGAAACATCCTTCAGCATCAAACAATCCTGAAATGTATTCAATATTTAATCTTAACAAATTTTTACTATCTAAATTACATTTTTTATTATACTCAGAACAAGTTAAATAAATTTGTTCTTTTTCTTCAGTTTTATTTTGTAAATTTGCTAATTTATTGAATTCATACAAACATTGGTATTGTTGTTCTTTAATTATGAATGAATTTCTCAAATACTCTAATAATATCTCATACTCATTATTACGAATAAGTAAATTATATTGATTTCTTACATTGTATTTATGATAATACTCAGATTCATCCATAATATTTATACTTTTATCATTTCTATTTATTGAACTAGTAATACTTCCACCAAAATGATAACGAATAACCTGCAAAATATTTGTTCTACATTGTGTAATTGTAAATCCTGATTGATAACCATCAATTATTTTCCTTATAAAAATGCAACCATCTCCATCTATAAAACCAGCAATATAAGATGGGTGTGGTTGATTGTTTTTGAATCTATTCAAGTGTTTTTGATTGTCTTCTTCCATTTTATTGGTAAAGATTGTATATTGTTATATATACACATTTGTTTAAGTTATTTTTCAATTTTAATATTATAAAAAGTTATAATATTAATTTTTTATGGTGTTATAAAATAAAAATATAAAATAAAAATACACGATATATGGTGATTAATTACTGTATGCTAACCCGCCCCAGCTATAGCATACTTACCCAAATATTTCTATTTGAGCTTGGACTATCCCTTAAGTCTTCATTGAAAGGTGCTAGCTTTCTCAGACCCACTCCATTATAGTCTCTGAACCTTCTCCATGTGCTTGCAATATCGCATTTAGGAGCTTGGCTGCGGATTATCCAATCCTTTTCGTTCTTACTATGCCCTAGGTCATTATCCCGGGTATTCATTAGGTTTTCACTTAATGAAGTAGTAGAAAAGGCTCTAAGGATGTTCCTGCAATTTAGAAATGTTGCCTTCACTTGACTAAATAGTCAAACAAAGACTAGCTGGTTATATGATGTGAATTTTGATGTTTCACATATTTGCTTTACACTGTTTACCCACATTAGGAAGCAAATATCTAATGTGGCAGCCAACTGTTCGGCACAGACGGATAATACAAATTGTACTATTGTATATTTTAACATATACGATGTAATGCCTGACATGATTCTTAACACGTTGTAATTGGTAGCATAAACTCTGACCTTGGCGGTCTTTGTACCTTCAACGGTGGCGTTGGAAAGAACTAGTTGAAGAGTTGCGTTATCAATTCTTGAGAAGTTGCATGTGCCTGATGGTTGGTGCTCTTCAGGGCGAAGGGCAAATGAGTAGACGTTAATACCTTCATCAGGGTTTCTGGTGTGGGATTGGTATGGTTGGACCCATGAGAAGTATGAACCTTCACGCTCTGAGAATCTATCTTGACCGTTAAGTTGTAACTTGGCAGTAACAACTGGATTTAGACCCCAACAATGCATGTATAGGGAGGTTTCAGTAAGAACGAATGTTCCTGCATCAGAGACAGTTGATTCGGCTTTGTAGTTATCACCAAGGGTTGCAAGTACACTTGGATCAACAAGACCGGCTGCAGGATAGTTAATATCAGGACCACCCATATTTGGTTCATTGTATGGATCATTTGGACCGTGCCAGTATCCAGTGAAGTCACCTGGAATATATGCATCTTCAGCACCAGCATCATTGAATAATCCACGGACATCAATGTATGAACGTGAATCACGAGCAAGAGCTGCTGGACCACCAAAAGCATGGATTGCGTTTGGTAGAGCATCAATGGCATCAGTGTAGTTGAAAGGTTGGGCACCTAGAACTTTGAAAAGAAGGGCATCACAAACAAGGGATGAACAGTAATCAACGTTTTGATCAGGTTGAACAACCCAGATTAATTCCTTAACAGGATGGTTGAAGTTAAGTTTAATCTTGTTGGATGATGAACCAACTGATTCATCACCAGTGAATTGTAATTGGGTAATTAAGTATTCGTGAGGGTTTTGTGCCATTCTTCTACGTTCATCAGTATCAAGGAAGACGTAATCAACGTAAAGGGAAGCAGCAACTAAAGATTGGTTGTATGCAATAGTAGCTGGGACTGGTCTTCCAGCACTGTATTGGTTTGCAGCATATCCAGGTTTGTTTGCAGCTACTTCACCACTGTTGCAACTTAGGGTGGTAACAGCCCATAGACATTCATCAATAGGACGGATATCAAGGTTGATTTTAACTTCGTGGTATTGAAGAGCAATTAAAGGAAGGGCAAGACCTGGGTTGGTGCAAAACCAGAATTGAAGAGGAACATAAAGAGTAGTTTCTGGAAGAGCATTTCTTGGGGCACAAACTTGACGTGGTGCTAATGAATCACAAGGTCCATCAACATCAGCGAAGGATGGATCGGTGATGAAGGTTAGTTGAGTGGTGTTACCAATCATCTTGTAGTAACCACGTTCTTGTTCAGAGGTCATAGTAAGTTGATTCCAGATGTGCATCCAGTCACCATATTGACGGTCAATTCTTTGGCCTCCAATTTCAACTTCAACTTGAGCAATAAGTTGTTCACCAGGGAAATCTAACCAACGGGCATAGACTCCTTGTCCTTGTCCAAGGACAAAGGCACCAAGTCCCATAAGTTGGTTGATTTCAGGTAAAGTGACTTGAAGGTAAGTTCTGTAAGCCAAGTCACCATTTCTACTGATGATACATTGGACACGACGACCGAAATCGGCTTGACCATTGAAAGTTTGTTCAATTGATTCAATTGCAAAGTTGGTGTATCTACGGTATGTTACTTTCCAAAAAGTAATTTGTGGGTTTCCTGTAAGGTAAACATCTTGTGCGCCGTAAGCGACTAGTTGCATTAATCCGCCTCCCATTTTTATACAATTGCTAAAGAAAAAAATTTTTGAAATTTTAATTTAATTAATAATAAATTAAATTAAAAGTAATTTGATATTTTAATGGCAAACTATTTGTCTATAATTTTATTCAAATCTAGATTGCTCTTCATAAATTTTAATAGATATGAATCCTCTATAATTTCCCTTTTGTTTTCATGTTTTTTTGTAAAAATGTAAGAAGTGTTCAATTTTTTTATACTCCAACCCTCTTCTAATGCATTATAAATTAAAATCATTTTTTTAAAACTAATTGGATTAATTTTAATATTATTATCATTGTTTTCTAAATAATCTGCTGCTAGATTTATTGTTAAATCCATTAATTATTTTTAAGAAAAATTTTAATTTGTTTAAACTTGTTTATTTTATACCCTGTACGTATTCTTCAAGGATGTAAAATTTAAATTAATATATATGATTATTTTAAATTAAATAAATTTTATGTCTTAATTTAAAGTATTTTATTTGATGCCATCTTTTAAGCCAAAAACAATAAAAAAAATCAAATTTAATAAACAAAATGCAATAACATTAGATAATAAACATAAGGAATTTATTAACGAATTTGCTAAGGATGAAAATAATAGAATACCTATGTTAGAAAACGAAAAAATGCAAATTAAAAATCAACTAAACAATCAAGAAATAAATATTGAGTTGAAACTTGAATTAATGGATAAATTAAAAGAAATTAATTTAAAAATAAAAGAATTAAAAAACAAAAAAAAAGAATATTTTCTAGATAACTCAAAATATATTTTTGAGTATTTTGAAAATAAAAAAAATATTTCTAATGAAGAATCTAGTAATTCAAATAATAATAAAAGTAAAAGTAAAAGTAAAATACTTAATCAATTTTTTAAAATAAATGAACCGATCATTCAAGAAAATAAACATGAGATAGGTAATAATATTGTTCAAAAATATCTTTCCAACATTGACGATATGTTTTTAGACATGAATGCATATATATATCCTACTGATATTTGTAAATATTGTCATAAAGGTGAATTATTACCTTTAGAAGATGAAGGTGTACTTATGTGCAATGCATGTTATAGATATATACCTTATTTAATAGAAAATGAAAAACCATCTTATAAAGAACCTCCTAAAGAAGTCTGTTTTTATGCTTATAAAAGAATCAACCATTTTAAAGAAATATTATCTCAATTTCAAGGTAAAGAAACAACACAAATACCTCACGACGTTATTGAAAATATCAAATTACAAATTAAAAAGGAACGAATTGAGTTAAGTGAAATTACAAATATTAAAACCAAGGAAATTTTAAAAAAATTGGGTTACAATAAATATTATGAACATATACCATTTATAAAAAATAAATTAGGGATTAAACCTCCTATAATGTCTAGTGAATTAGAAGAAACATTGTGTAATTTATTTATTGAATTACAATCACCTTATTCAAAATTTTGTCCAGATGATAGAGTCAATTTTTTGAATTATTATTATACAGCATATAAATTATGTGAGTTATTAGGTGAAACACAATATTTAGATCATTTTCCAATGTTAAAAGATAAAGAAAAACGAGTTGAACAAGATAATATTTGGAAAAAGATATGTGGAGAATTAAACTGGGAGTTTATACCTACCATCTAATTCCACCTTTTCCACCTTTTCCACCTTTTCCACCTTTAGAAAAGGTGGAGCCAAATCTATATTTAAAATATATAAGAAATTGTGCGAAGCTTTTGGCTCAACCTTTCCCAAAGGTTGAATAAGGAAATAACTTCAATAAATTCGTATTATAAATTGAAAAATTTGGATCAGGACAATTGCCACCAAAATTTCCTCCTCTTAAGTTGTTATGTTTTCTAGAATGTCTCTTTCTGTAGATTTTTTTTGACATTCTTCTTTTACTAGTATTGCTTTTCTTTTTGTACATTGTACTTCTTCTTATGGTTTTACGCATAATTATAATATTACTTGATATATTATAATTATTTAATTTAATTTACCTTTTAGAAAACCACTTTTCAAAAAGTGGTGCAAATTTACCTTTTGGAAAAAGGTAAAACCAAAAATTATGGGTTTGGCTCCACCTTTTCTAAAGGTTGTTTTGGCTCCACCTTTTCTAAAGGTGGATTAGAATCCACCTGGGAATCTTACCAAGTTAGCACCGATACCGAAACCAGCACCTGAACGTGCAGTTACTCCCATACTAGGAATATATGTATCAAGAATACTAAATGTAGCAGCAGCAGTTAAAGCAATTAGAATGATTTCTTCAATATTTAAAGAACGTTTTGGAATGGCAAAAGCTGCAATAGCTACCATTAAACCTTCTACTAAATACTTAATGATTCTTTTAACTAATTCACCGACGTTTATTAATCCAGTCATTATATTAAATAAAAAGAAAAAAATATATTTGAAATATTAAAACTTAAAGTTTACTAAATATTATAAATTAAATGAATAGCAAAAATTCTAAGGGGAAGAAAAAGGATTCTTCAAATCCAACAACAAACAAGAGTGGTTTTGAGAGAAAGATTGATAGTCAAAATAATACTAATAGTAAATATGTTGATCTTTTAGAAGAAGATAAACCTATTGCAGGTCAAAAATTTGCTTGTATTTCATTTGTTTCGCCTGAAAAAATTATCAAACAAAAAGAAATGTTTTTTTTTGAGGAATTTCTAAAGAAATGGGATATCAATAAATCAATGGAAAAATTTGTTCAATTTTTGAACTTCGTCTCATATAAGTATCATTTATCATTTGACGATATATCCAATGATTTTAAAGAGTTCGTAAAAGAAGAAAAGGAAGAGTTGGCTAAATCATCCATGGAAGACGACTACAAGACCTTTTTAGATAACAATGAAGAAGAATTAGATAAATTATTTGGAATGACTTGTAATTTCCAAACAACTACAAGAGGGATTAAAATTAGAGGAGTTTACCCAACCATGGAAGAAGCAGAAATAAGATGCAAATTATTAAGAGAAGTAGATCCAAACCATGATGTGTTTGTTGGTCCAGTTGGATTATGGATGCCATGGGATCCTGAAGCTTACAAAACGGGTCGTGTTGAATACATGGAAGAAGAATTGAATCAATTAATGCATGAAAAACAAAAGAATGAGGCCAACGCTAAACAAAATTTTGAGCAAAGAGTCAAAGAAACTAAACAAAAAGCAATTGAGGAAAATATGAAAAAAGCCGAGAAGAGTGGAAACACATTGACCCAAAATATTGACGATGAAGGAAATCTTGTTGGTATTAATAATATGAGTACAAATAGTAATAACAATGGATCAATAACAGCAGCAGATATTCGCGCAGAATTATTTGAAGGTGAAAATATAGTTGTTGGTAAAAGCGATTATGGACAAAGTGAATTAGTTAGCGGACCCTTTGCTTTAAAAAAAAATGCAGATAGTATGGAGAACGTGGATTAAATTAAAAGATATATAATACATTTTTAATATAAATATATTCTTCATAATATATTTATAAATATATAAGTGAATAGTATGAAAATTGGTGTTGCTATTCCAGCTTACATTGGTCACATTGATAGTTTATTTAGATTACTTGATTCAATTCAAAACCAAACACGTATTCCTGACAAAGTTGTCGTGAGTTGTTCATCAACAAAAGATATAGAGTTTGATTCACATTTTGAGAAAATTAACAATTATTCTTTTCCTTTAAAAATAATTACTAGTGACGAAAAAAAAAGTGCTGCACAAAATCGTAATATAGCCGGTTCAATATTGACAGATGTAGATTATATAACTTTCATAGATGCAGATGATATAATGCATCCACAAAGAATAGAAATATTATTGAATGTCTTTCAAGAAAATGATTGTGACATTATTTTACATAATTATTATAATAATATAATTTTTGAAAATATTTGTTTTCAAAAGATAGAATCTAACGAACTTGATGTAAGAATAAATTCTTTAGAACAATGTTTTTCCGGTTGTATTAAGCATAAAATATATTATAATGATAATGAAAAGATACACCACGGTCATGCTTCACTGAAACAATCTATTTTTACCAATGTCAAGTTTCCAGAAGAACCCGAATTTTATAGAAAAGAAGATTGTATATTTTGTTACATAGTATTTAGTTTACCAAATATTAAAAATGCATATATACCAAATGAATTAACATATTATAATCCTTCAAATACTCAAATATTATACTTTTAAACAAGGTGTTTCATTTAATCCAATCGTAATAGGATATTTAATAAAACAATAATCCCGCCATGTAGTATGAAAATTATTGTTTAATTCACACCATTCAAAAAAGAATTTGCCACTTGATATTTTTAATGGAAATTCTTTCCATAATTTATATTTAAAATGGAACATTAAATTCATTATACCCATTTCATTCGTTTTACATAAAGTATATTTATTCATAGCATCTATTAATTGTTGTTTACTACATATTTTTAAAATACTTGTATCATACACCCACATACAATTTAACATGTGATGTGAATCAAATATTTCATCCCCAAAATCAGTTTTAATAAGATCTATTTTTTCTTCATTATCAAAGCTCAACTGATATCTAAAAATTTGGTCGCTTCTAAAATTTGGAGAAGCATCGTTTTGGGCTAAAATGCAGTTATGATACTCAAGATCTAATAAATATTTAACATCATCTAATACACGTATTCCTGCATCTAAAAATACAACTCGTTCCCATTGTAAAAAATAATCATCAAAAACATGTAATTTCTCCCATTGGTTCAACTTATTTATTTCTCTTTTATCACTATTAGAAAATCCATTTGGACCAATTTCATTCAAAAGATGTGTTTTGTCTATTAACGGAAATTTCTTTTCAATAATATTTTGAGTTAATTTATAATGATCTTCCAAGTCAAAATCAATTGTGATCATTACAATTTCTCCATGCCAATTGCCAATTGTTTTAAGATCATTTATTGTTACAATTGATTTATATAAATATGCATTGTCTGTTACTAAAACAAAAACTGTGTTTTTTTCATTGGTGATGTTCTCCATATAATAAATATTAAAACTACTATTTATATTTATTATATTTTAAAAAATATTTTGATTTATATATTATTTTATTTACTGCTTACCATTTCGTTTTCTTAACATTAATTTTTTGACCATTACCTCTTTTTTTATTAGCATTTGGGTCATATTTTTCATCTTCATCATCTGAATTATAATTTTTAGATAATTCCCAAAATTCCTTTGAACCTAATCTAAAGTCATTATGATTCTCAGCTTTATACCAAAAAACTTGGTCTTGTAATTTATTAGATTTAACATTATTATTTATCACTAAACACTCATAGTTTTCTGTACATTGATCCATAACTTGACAAAAAGATTCAAATGTAGGAAACATACCTGCATAGTTATCATATATACGCCGTCTATTTGCAATGTAATTCTCTCTTAGAATGAAAACATAATCTATATTAGTACGAAGTGTTGGTGGAATACCAAGCGGATATTGCATAGTTATTACTAACATGATTTTCCAATGACGTCCATTCATAAACAAAAGACGCATCATTTTATCACGAGACCAAGTATTATCATAAAGACAATCATCTAAAATAACAAAAGCACGAGGATCAATAGTTGTTCGTTTATATGTTTCTATTTCTTTTTTAATTTGTTTTAAAACTGTTCTTTGTCTTTTCAATATATTTTCTATGATAGCAGTATTGTATTCATTATGTATAAACAATCTAGGGACCATCTTACCATAAAACCCATTACCTTCTTCAGTTCCTGAAATAACAGTTCCAATAGGAATATCTTGTTGATAATACAATAAATCTCTTACTAAAAAACTTTTGCCTGTATCACGTTTTCCTATTAAAACAATTACAGGACCTTTTGATTCATTTGATTTAAAACTAATATTTTTCATATCAAATTTTTTTAATTCTAAAGACATTTTTATTAAATTTAGAAAAATTAATTTGCTTATTTATACGAATTCAAATAAGTTAAAAATTCATATTATTTATATATTAATTACCTAATAATATGAATATGACATCTGTAATTAACAATGATAATAATATTAATTATCAAAAAAGAAAAAATATAGACTTGTTCAAAACTTTAGAAAAACCTGAGACATTGTTTCTCTCTAAAACACAAAATTATATACCTATTTATAATAGATTTTTCTCACTAAATAATTCTAATTATAACAGTATAAACTTAAATCACAAATGGTTTTTGTACAATATTAAAAAAAGTATTCATAATAATAGTTGTACAAAAAATTTGTTTCAATGTCGTATAAAAAATATAGAAAATGAGGAAATAAAAACCGAAAATATATTCATTAAATTGGCACCATTATTGGATCCTTATAAATATTTAGTTGGTAAATATACAAATATTTGTGATGAAAAATTATATAATTTACCTAATTTAGATAATAATGACAATTATAATTGTCATACCAAAATATTGGATATGAACAATTCTGCATATATAGATGGTTTTTTTGTTTGCTTAACAAGTATTTTAAAAAATAAATATCAATTTTATCATGGATTAGAATATTATGGTTCATTTCTTTCTATCAAAAATAATTTTGTACTCAATGTATTTGATGATTTAGAATATTTAACTAACTCTGAGTTTTTCAATAAGAATAAAAATACTTTATTTAAAATTGATCAATATGAACATTTAATTAGTAATGAAAAACAAAAATTGGATCCCATTAAAATTGATTATAATTCAAGTGCAAAATCTTATTTATCTTTAAAATCAATCAATAATGAATTATTTGATAATTTGTTTAATGATTCTTGCGAAAAAACTGACCAATATATTGAAAATGATATTATTGAACACAACATTGATATTGATTACAATCATTCAACAACTTTAAAATCTAATTCTAATTGTTCATCCAGATTATCTTATACAAATAGTGAAATAAGTGAAAATATTGAAAATAGATCGGTTACAGACTCTTTATCTAATACTGAAGAGAATAAATCAAACTTTGATAATGATGACGATAATAATGATGATGATGATGATGATGATGATAATAATTACGAGGATGATAGTAGTGACGATGATTTTGATGAAGAAGAAATAAATGTAACAATTAATAAATTTCCGGTTCAGGTTATTTGTATGGAAAATTGTGAAAATACTTTAGATGATTTAATATTGAATAGTAAATTGACAAATAATGAATGGTTTTCCGCGTTAATGCAAATAATAATGATATTAATTACTTACCAAAAAGTTTTTTCCTTTACTCATAATGATTTACACACCAATAATATAATGTATAATACAACCTCAAAAAAATTCATTACTTATCATTATAATAAAAAAACTTATAAAGTACCTACTTTTGGAAAGATTTTTAAAATAATTGATTTTGGAAGGAGTATTTATAAATACGAAGGAAAACTATTTTGTAGTGATAGTTTTCAAAATGGCAATGATGCTGCTAGTCAATATAATACAGAACCTTATTTTGATGAGAAAAAGCCACGTTTGGAACCAAATTTCAGCTTTGATTTATCACGTTTAGCTTGTTCTATTTTTGATTATTTGGTTGATGATTTAGATGAAATAAAAAATTTAGATGAAATTACCGATCCTGTAAAAAAGTTGATTGTTGAATGGTGTTTGGATGATAAAGGGGTCAATTTATTATATAAAAATAATGGAGATGAAAGGTACCCAGATTTTAAATTATACAAAATGATAGCAAGACATGTTCACAATCACATCCCTCAAGCTCAATTAGAACGACCAGAATTTAAACAATTTATAATAGAAGAAAGTCTAGATGTTCACAATAACGAAACTATTAAAAATCAAAATACTATTAAAATCAACATTGATAAAATACCTTCATTATTATAAATTATAACAACAAAGCTTAAATTATTATATTTTTTTGTAAGAATATAATAATAATATAAAATAAAATGAGCATTAATAATTATGGGTTTATAATGACAAGACACGTAAATTCTCAAACAACAAATAATTATTGGAATAATAGTATAAAATGTATTAGACGATTTTATCCAGATGTTAAAATAATAGTTATTGATGATAATAGTAATTATGATTTTGTAAAAGCTCAACATGAATATAAAAATGTTGAAATAATACAATCAGAATTCAAAGCTCGTGGTGAATTATTACCTTATTATTATTTTTATAAAAACAAATTTTTTGAAAATGCTTTTATTATACATGATAGCATTTTTATTCACAAAAAAATTAATTTTGATAAAATAAAAGAGATAGATGTTTTACCATTATGGCATTTTAATCCAGATAAAGAAAATGTAATAAATTCCTTGAAATTAGTATCAAATTTTAGAAATCACTATGCATTGTATAAACAATTAACATTAAGCGATACAATGGTACTTGGAAGAAAACCAGAATGGAATGGTTGTTTCGGTGTTCAAAGTTATATAAATCATAATTTTTTAGTAAGAATAGCAAATAAATATAATTTGTTTACTTTATTGAATAAAGTAACTTCACGACCAGATAGATGTTGTTTAGAAAGGATATTTGGCTTATTATTCAATTTAGAATCAGGTGTTACAAAAACTTACAAATCATTATTTGGTAATATACATGATTATAATGGTGCATTTGATTATACATATGATAAATATAATTATGATTTAACTATCAAAAAAAAATTACCTAAAAGTATTATCAAGGTATGGAGTGGGCGCTAATAGCAACTTTTCCACCTTTAGAAAAGGTGGATATTGATAAATTCAGTTCTCTCTCTTTGCGACAACAACCCCCACAAAAATTTAATCCTTGGTAATGTTCTCTTGTATATCTTATTTTTATAAAAAATTTCGTAAACGAATAATACTAATTTCTTATTTGTGTAATTAGACAAAATAAAATTACGTTTTAAAATATTTTTAAATTTTATCATTATAGAATCACGTATATAAACGTTAGAATTACAAAAATACACTAAATCATGTAATAAAATACTATAATTGTAATTAAACGCATACAAATTTTTTATAATATTGTAATCTTCTTGAAATGTTACAATATCTAAAAGAAGTGTTTTAGGTTTCACTTCATATGTATAAGGTATTATATAATTATTAACAAGTTCTTCTGGTATTGTTTTGAGATATTTTATATCTATTTGGTTAGTCATAAATATAATAAATAAATAACAAAATGTATTTATTATAATTTTTATTTAATACAAGTTACAAGTTTTGGATTGTATTTTAACATCACCAAAAAAATATGATATTTGGCTCCACCTTTTCTAAAGGTGGAAAAGGTGAATTAGAATTCAGGATTATTAGTAAAAACTGGTGTTGTTCCACCTGTTAATTTATCACCATTTTGCATAACTGGTTTCAGTTGTTCTAATATGAAATATCCAGAAACAACACTAAAATATACCAATAAGGCATCTCTTAGTAATAATTTCAATGGTTTACTATCTTTTTCAATATACCTCATTTCAATAAATTTCATAACTAAAAAAATGATTGAGATAACTGCTGCTATTATAAAAATATTATCCATTCTATCCTTATTATTAAAATACTAAAGCAGTTTCTTATTTTTGTTTAAACGCAAATTTTTATATTAGTTTCATTTCATAATTAAAAAATTCAAAGTCCTTTTTATAAAATTCGTTAACTAATTTTATGGAAGCATTATTCAAATAAGTATTATAGTTTTCTTTTTTAATATTTTGTTTATTTTTATGAAAAATGAAATTAAAATCGTTAAACCCATACTTTTTCAAATCCTCTGTTAAAGTTTCTGTTTTAAAAATAGTGATATTTGGAATAATTTTATTATTTTTGTCTATTAAAAATTCATATTGTGGTATGTTATGATTGTCGTGACTGTCTTCGTAAATATATTTTGTTATAACTTTATATACATCATCACTACTTGTATTTTCTTTTATCAAATCAAAATAAAATAAATCACTAATAATTCTGTCATAAGGGTTTCTTACGATTGTAATAATTTTCAAATCTTCATTAAAATCAACTTCTAGGGTATTTTTGTATTTACAGATTTTTTTATAAGTTAAATGTTGTAGTGATGATATTAACTTAAATTTTTCATACAAAATATGATTATATAGACCTGTAGAATATAATGTTTGTGTATTTGTTTTTTTTAAATATTGTTCCAAAGAAGTGCCTCCTGTTTTGGGTATATGAATAAATAAAAGATTTAAATCTTTATAATAAGGCATTTTTATAATATTTATATAAATAATAATAATATAAATATTATAAAATTATTTTATTATTATTTATTCTCTAATCTAAAAGTTCTATATCATCGATAATTAAATCTGGTAATGTTTCTAATTCTGGTTCGTTTATTACATGAACATCTAAAGCATCTAAATTTACCGATTCATCAAAAATTGTAATTTTTTGATTATTTGATTCGTCATCATCAGTTTCAAGTTTTCTTTGATTATATCTGAGTTCGCTAAGTTCTTCTAATCTCTCTATATTTTTTGGTGCATTTATCTTTTCTTCTTGATTAAATTGATCCTTTACTAAATCAATATCACTGAATGATAGTTTTGTATTTGTAGTATCTTTATTATTAATTAAATTAGATTCTTGGGTTTTTACAACACCATTTCCAATGGCATTTTCATTCATTTCCGTGTTATCATTTTTAATAGGTTCTTGAATATATTCCTCTTTGATTTCTTCTACAACATCTTCCTCCATAGTTTCATCCATATAAGCCTTTAATATTGATTCAACAGGAACACTTTCTCTCAATGAATTCAAAATGCATTCCTGAACAATCACTTCTAGTTCTCTATTGTATTTTTGTATTTGTAATGGAGCTACATTCAATTCAAATAAATATACATTTTTATATATTTTTCTTGCTACGTGAATATATACTTTATGAATAAAATCATCTAATTTGGGAATACTAATATCTATTTTTTTTTGTTTTTGACCAACTCTCATAACAGTTAATATTTTTAGTTGAATAATATGAACACATGTTATTAAATCTTCTAAATAAGAACATCCAGATTTTTCACAAATACGTTTTTTCTCATTTTCAATGATTGTTTGATTCCATTTTGGAACTCTTGTAATAAAATTTTGAAATGTCATTAAATATTTTTCCATTTCGTTGTTTTCTTTGCATAATTTAACTGCTTCATCTAATATTGATCTATAACCGTCAATAATTAAAGGTGTTAATATAGAAATTAACCGTGCACTCCATTCATTTCTACTTTCGTGAAGTGTTGAAATATTAAAATCATCCATAGTGTTATTACATAAAACTAATATTTTCTAGAGACAAATCTAAACTCAAAAATAAAAAATTTAAAATAAAAAGAATTAGTAGTTTTTCATTTCTAAATTCTTTTCTAACCTTATTATACGTTATCAATAATTCGTATTTTTTCTCATTAGTCATTTTATCTATTATTAATTTATTTGTTTCTAAAAGTTCTATAATATCCATTGCACTATAACTTTTTTCATATAATTTCAAAGAAAAATTGATTAATTCATTTAATGTTATTTTTTTTGTTTTTTCTGTTCCTGTTCCCATAGTTTTTTCTATAGATTTTTTTAACTTATCAAGATGTTGTGCCTTAAACTCATTCATTTTAAAAATTTCATTAATATTATATTTATATAAATTTATAATTTCCTTATTATACTCGGGCTCTGGAACATAGATTTCACAAAATCTAGATAAAATCGGTTTTAATAAATTGTATTTATCTTCAATAATAATAAAAAATCTTGTATTATGGCTAAATAATTCAATACATCTGCGTAACGCAGATTGTGCATCCATAGTTAATTTATCAGCGTTTAATAATATTATACTTTTAAAAATGTCACCACCATTTGAATTTATATGCGTTTTTGCAAAAAATTTTAATTCTTCACGTATAAATTTTATACCTTTTCCATGGGAACAATTAACATACATGACAAAATTTTTAATTTTGTCTTTATTATTTTCGTAAATAGTATGGATAAATTCATTTACAAGAGTTCTCTTACCACTACCAGATGGTCCATGAAAAATAATATTGGGGATCTTATGTATTTTATGAAAATAAGCTAGTTTTTCTTTTATTGTTTGATGTATATTCAATGTTGTCATTTTATTTTTTTTAATTAATAATACAATAGTAATATAAATATTGCATATTTTTTATATGATAATATAACTTAATTATATACTTATTATTAGCAGTCATGTCTATATATTTTATTAAATAAACTTAAAAACAACATACTATTAAAAATTATATAATAACATGTTACGTCGTGGATTATGCACTGTTAATAGAATGATTCAAAGTTCTGCCTTGAATGTTTTTGAAAAATCTTGTTATCATAAAATTGATTTTAAAATCAGCGAGGATGCATCTGTAAAAGATGCAGTAAATCGTTTTACTGCTTTTAATATTGGTTGTCTCGCTGTAACTGATAAAAATAATAAGGTGGTTGGTGTATGTTCAGAACGCGATTTTATCTCAAAAGTTGCACCTTATGAGAAAGATTTGAAAGAAACAAAGGTTAAAGAAATTTGTACATACACTCCTATTATTATTGCAAGAAAAGACGATTCATTAGAAACTTGTATGAACAAAATGATGTTCAAGGATATACGTCATTTACTTGTTGTTGACGACAAAAATGAAGAATTTATTGGTATGATTTCCATTAAAGATTTAATTAAAGAAATCATGAAGAAAAATGATGATGTTGTTACTAGATTAAGTGATTTCAAAATGGGAAAAGGTGCTTATTTTGGAAGTGAATAATTTATAAATATTAAATAATATTAATTTGAATAAAAATAAATATTATTTACTACAGATTATACTGCGTTTGTTAATGAAAATGTATATGGATTTGAACGGAATGCATCCAATATATCTGGTTGAATTCTATCACAACCAATGCATTCATTATAATATTGTGGAGCGCGTACAGCACCATAAGTTGTAACTGAAGGAGGCATTTGAGAAACATTGGAATATGCTGGGTTGACGCGACCATCTAATCTATCGCTATCACTTTTAATAGTGGTCAAATTCATTTGTTGATTAAAAAGTTGAGTACCTCCTTGGTTTGGTCTATTATCAATTGTAGAAGATTTGATGTCATTATTATGTTGCATATATGCGGCGTCATAACTCATATCACCATATTGGGTTGCTTGTCCACCAGCTGTCCCAATATAATCACAACTTGTTGTATCTCTCTGTGTTAAATCCATAGGCGTGTAATTATTAACATACAAACTCTCTTTTTGATTATTAATATTGAAATGTGGAGAATACAATGTAGTTTCTTTAATTGTAGTTGTCGTCGTATCATTTGGATTATTAACATATCCCTTAGGAACATATGGTGCAGCATCTCCATAAACTCTAACATTTCCCATAATTTCCTCTTTTCGCGATGGTCTTAAAACGTCCATAAAGGGAGCAATTACTGCACCAATAGCACTGCTGAATCCACTACGGTGTGTGTCTGGTTGTTTTAAAGTTGATCTGTGATTTGGAGTCATACCTTTGGTTAAACTTTCAATTCTTTTATCGCCATCTGTAATTGGACCACGTCCAACAGCTGTAGAACAATTAACATCTTTACCAGGAAGGTTCACTCTCTTACTTGGTTCAAAATTAGTAGGAGCTACAGTTGCTTGTCTATCTACTGCACCAGCAGGACCTAAATAATCAGATGCTATATCATTTCTTCTAATAACTCCCATTTCTTCAATTGGGCGTAATCGTTCACCCTTTTCTGCACCATTTGTGGTAAACCAACGATCCTGTGTATTAATAAAAAAAGTGTCAGGGCGCTGCTTTTCAACACGTCCTAAAAGACCCACATTTTTAATGGTTGATTCAGCCGGACCCTCATGGTTTGTTAATTCATATTCCAATTTTGGATTTGTTGCAACACGAAGCTGATCAACTGTATATGGTAACCATTTATCACGTGCTTCCATACCAGAATTAAAACCATTACTTCCATTTACACCATATCCTTGATCCAAACCGGGTCCAACATACAAGGAATCAAAAGGTTTCACATTATTATTTTTCATTGCAGGATATACACGTGATTGAAAAAAATCACTATTGTTTGGTGTACCATATGCCCAATTCATATTAGCTTCAGGTTTAAACAACGGAGCCTGTTCTATTTTTTTAATTGTTTGAGAACTATTACCTACCATATTGTCTAAAATCACCTCTGCGAATTTATTAGTAAAAGTATCACTTTTCACTTTACCTCCATTAAAAGGAACCATATTATTATGTTTAAATTGTTCTGTATCCAAATAATTACCTGTTAGTGAATAAATTTGTTGAGGATCACGTCCTACACTAATACCTTTTCTTACATTTTCTTCATAAACATTTTGATTAAAATACTTATCTGTTGCTGTATTTGGGTTTGCATAATTGTTTACAGTGTCAATCACTTGATTTATATTTTCTACAGGAAAATTTTGTGGTGGAATATTATTATTAGGTAAATAATTAACATTTCTTCCCATATTTACAAAAGCCTCTTGTTTTTGAGAATTTTTATTATAAGTAACTTGTTTTTTACTACTTTTATTATCATTGTTATTTTGATTTGATACTACATACATTCCACCTAATGCTATTAAAGGAATGGCTATTTCCATATTTTATATTTATATATAATAATTAATATTATTTTAAAATTATAATATATATTCATAATATTTCTTGTATTTTTATATATATTGACAAGAATCAGTATTACTGCAAATATTTGGTCCACCTACATAAGTACCTTTTATTAAATTAAAACTACCAGGTAAAAGGTTATTTGTTTCATTTATTACACAATCCCTCTTAGGAGTAAAATAATCTTTTTCTAAAATTCTTGTACTTAAATTTGTTTCAAAAGGAAAACATGTGTTTTCTTGTGGGTTTAATGGAGGATAATACCAATCAACTTGTTCTAAATCACGATACCACCAAGCTGGATTTGTCGCTCTTGATTGTTCTGTATATAAATTATTGCAAGTAGGATATTGTATAGGTTGATTTGGAACATTGTAATTTTGATAATTATCTTTTCCTAAACAATCTCTACTTAAAGGTTTATTTACACCCATTAAATCACTTTCCAAGTTAATTGTGTTTGTTCTAAGATTTGCACCCCATTTTTGAATAATAATTTGAGGATCTTCAATATAACATGGATGTGAACCATTTCCTGGTACATCCAAAATATATCTTCCAGGGCCAGTTGATTGTTGTAATTGTTTTTTTGTCCTACAAGGATCATAATAAAATCTTGTACAAGCCATAATTATATTACTATAAATATTATTATATTATAATAACATTTAATTAAAAAACAATATTATTATTTTAATTAAAATATAGTTTAAAAATATCAATATAGTATTACACTATAATAAAATGACGTCTCCTACATTATGTTTAAATATGATTGTCAAAAATGAAAGTAAAATTATCACAAGATTATTAACGTCTGTTTTACCTATAATAGACTGCTATTGTATTTGTGATACTGGGTCAACAGATAATACAATAGAATTAATTGAAACCTTTTTTAAAACAAGAAATATACCTGGTAAAATTGTGAATGAACCTTTTAAAAATTTTGCTCATAATAGAAATTTTGCATTAACTTCTTGTCTAGGTATGTCAGATTTTGTGTTATTATTAGATGCTGATATGATTTTAGATATTAAAGATTTTAAAAAAGATATGTTAAATAGTGCTGATACTTTTTACATACTTCAAGGCAACGATCAATTTTTTTATCAAAACGTTAGAATAGTTCGTAATAGTGGTTTATATAGTTATGCATGTGTTACACATGAATATATCAATACACCGTCAAATAATAGATGTAAATTAATTGAAAAAAATGATTTATTTATTATTGATATTGGGGATGGTGGCGCAAAAGGTGATAAATTTGAAAGAGATATCAAATTATTAACACAAGGATTAATTGATGAGCCTAATAATGAAAGGTATCATTTTTATTTGGCAAACAGTTATCATGATAACGGTCAATTTGAAAAAGCCATAGAATCATATCAAAAAAGAATTGATTGTGGTGGATGGTCTCAAGAAATATTTTATAGTTATTTTAAAATGGGGCATTGTTACAAAAATTTGGGTAAAATGAATGATGCTATTTGTTGTTGGTTATTAAGTATAGAAACTTTACCTGAAAGACTTGAAACAGTATATGAAATTATGAATCACTATAGAAATATAGGTAGAAATAAATTAGTTGGTCATTTTTATAGAATTGCAAAAGAAATATTAGACAAGAAACTATTTCGCGACGATCATCTATTTTTACATAATGATGTTTATACACATAAAATATATTACGAATTTTCAATTGCCGCATATTACCTTGGAATAAAAAATATAAATGATGAAATAGTGGAAATCTTTAATCATTCAATGGATGGTAATATTAATAATAATTTATTTCAAAACTTGAAATTTTATAAAGATATTTTGGTTCCTACTCACATTTATCTTTTTGACAAAAAAATAAATACTGAAATAAATGGTGATAATATAGAATTTTTATCCTCTTCTAGTTGTTTGATTCACAAAAATACAAAAAACACTATTTGTCAAAAGGAAACTAAATACTTAATGAATATGCGTTATGTTAATTATTATATTACAGAAAATGGTAGTTATATTAACTGCGAAAAAAACATTATTACTGCTAATAAATTTGTTGAGTTAGATAAAGATTTTAAAATTATCAACGTAAAATGTTTTGATATTGATTTTGATGGTAGACAATATATCGGTACAGAAGATATCAAAATTTTTAACGATGTGAATAGTGACGACATTTTGTTTATTGGTACAGGATTACACCAAAATTATTTTTTAGGTGTTGTATCAGGTAAATATGATATTAATAGTAATAAATTATTACCTATTGAAATCACGCAAAATTTTACTCAATCACACTGTGAAAAAAATTGGGTTTATGTTGATTACAATAACTCTACCCATATTATTTATAAATGGCATCCATTGCAAATATGTAAATTAGACGAAGACACTAAAACTATTAATGTTGTTAAAAATATTGATATGCCTAAAATTTTTTCTCATGCTCGTGGATCAAGTTGTGGTTTCAAATATAGTAAACAAATGGTAAATAATAACGGTAATATTACTATTAGTTATGAAGAAAACGAATTATGGTTTGTTCTTCATATTGTATCTTATGAAAGTCCAAGGCACTATTACCATATTATTGCGGTTTTTGATGAAAATATGCAATTACTGAGATATTCTGCGCCTTTTAAATTTGAAGGAGAGCCAATTGAATATTGTTTGAGTGTTGTTGTGGAAGATGAGCGTGTTTTATTGAATTATAGTACTTGGGACAGAACAACCAAAATTGGTGTATATAATAAAAATTATATTGAAGGTTTATTGAAATATAGAGCTAACAAATAAATTTTATCAAATAACATTTTTTATTATAATGAATTTTCATTATAATAAAAGTTAAAATAAGTCAAAATAACTCAAAATAACTTTATTTTGGGTCATTTTGGGTTTTAACCTAATTGAATAGAAGACATTCTAATAGTTGAATAATTTGGTGTATTGCCATCTGTTGATACTCTTACAGCATAATAGACACCCGTTGCGCCGTTTGGTGTTGTAACTGTATCTATCGCTTGCATATTTACAGTAAATGCATTTACTGGAGTAGGATCACCTCCTGGCCCACTAGTACTCAATGTCCATAAAGATGTGTTCAAGTATTTTATATAATTTTTTGCATCCGATGGATATTGAACATCACCACTATCTTCTGTAGCATAAGGACCAGTTACATATACTTTATTAGCTAAATTTAATGCAGGATTTGAAGATGAAATATTAAATCCTGTCATACCTACAAAATTTCTCATAATTGTAGCGGATAAATTATTGATACTAGATGATGGTAATGGTACATATGTTTGGAAAGATACGTTGATTATATTGGTTTGATTATTTTTTGTATTTACAAGCAAATTAGCATTATCTAAGAAATAAGCTGTTCCTCCCGTATTTACACTAGGATTTAAATAAGATGGACCTGAAAATCCTGAAAAACCAGCTACAGTTAAAATTACATTAGGAGTTCCAGTTGGTCCTTGTTGTCCAGTGAAACCTTGAGGGCCTGTTGGGCCTGTTATTGTACTTGGAGTACCAGTTGGACCTGTGAAACCAGTGAACCCTTGTGGGCCTTGGACTCCTGTTGGTCCGGTGAAACCTTGATGACCTGTGAAACCTGTTGATCCTTGAGGACCGGTTGGTCCATATTGGTTAGTAATCAAAGAATAAACAGGACCAGTTGGACCGCTTATTCCGTTTACTTGTGCATATAAATCAGTAGGAACAAAACCATTTGTACCTTGATATCCTGTTCCAATTATCTGCCATCCTCCAACAGCTTGGTCAACATTAATTTCAGGTCCCACATTGATAAACGGACTTGCAAAACCATATTGTGTATAAACTATTCCTTGTAAATCTGAGCCAATTGTAGCTACATTTTTTGCACCTGCAGGTCCTTGAATATTGATTGTTCCTGGACCCACGTATAAATCTCGCCAAGATGCACCACTAGCTCCTAGTGTATATGTATTTGTAGTATCAGGAAGTATATTTGAATTGACAATTAATGCGTTACCAGTTGTTCCAGTAAATGGTATTGAAGAAGACGATAATTTTACGTCGCCTATATAAACTGATCCTGTACCCACATATAATTCTTTCCATTTATATTCTGTAGTTCCTAACGAATAAGTTTCATTACTTAAAGGAATGATACTTCCCTGTGCTCCAACATTGATGCCTTGTGCACCGTAACTAGTTGTATCCATAATGCGTAAAACATTGTTATAGTATACATTATTGACATTATTTGGATCGACAACAAGAACTGAACCAGTGCTACTTCCTATTATATTGAGTGTTGGACCTGTTGGTCCTGTGAAACCAGTGAAACCTTGAGGTCCTTGCACTCCAGTTGGTCCAGTAAATCCAGTATCTCCTTGAGGTCCAGTTGGTCCAGTAAATCCAGTATCACCTTGAGGACCTGTTGGTCCAGTAAATCCAGTATCACCTTGAGGACCTGTAAATCCAGTATCACCTTGAGGTCCTGTAAATCCAGTATCTCCTTGAGGTCCTGTTGGTCCAGTAAAACCAGTATCTCCTTGAGGACCTGTAAATCCAGTATCACCTTGA
>Ga0114975_10000249_pt1 | contig 40469 bp, 40 predicted proteins | sample S_130626_EF_Meta_FD_87031 | JGI IMG/M metagenome (GOLD analysis project Ga0114975, IMG submission 87031) | Freshwater microbial communities from Lake Simoncouche, Canada to study carbon cycling - S_130626_EF_MetaG | ecosystem: Environmental > Aquatic > Freshwater > Lake | place: Lake...
AAAATTTGGCTAGGGAGAGAAGATGAATGAACACGAACAGAACCTAAGAGACTTGGCGGCAATGTTTGCCATGACTGGTTTGTTGATCAAGGGGGATCACCCCTCTAGCATTCCCAATACCGCCCTCAAGCTGGCAAACGCCTTTATGGATGCCAGAGAGTCTGCGGATGAGGAACATGGCATCGTGGCCCTCAAAAAGGTTCGGAAGACCAAGGATGTATAGGAGTCCCAAGCTGCTGCAGGCGGTGCGAGATTGCCCTTGTCAGCACTGCGGGGCCAATGATGGAACCGTAGTTGCTGCCCACTCCAACCAGATGCGTGACGGCAAAGGCAGAAGCCTCAAGGCCAATGACTACCGAATCGCTGCCCTATGTTTTAAATGCCACTACGAGATAGACCAAGGTAAAGATCTATCCCGTCAGGAGCGTTTAAACATTTGGGAGGATGCTCATCGAGCCACCATTGGATGGCTCTTTGAGAATGGCCTTATCAAGGTTTGATGATGTTGCGGATCTGCCGGATGTCGTTTACCAGTAGGTTCTGAGCCTTGGTAATTTCCGCCAGCATATCTCGCTTCTCATCTGCAGGAATAGGTGCAGCACGAATCATGTTGGCTTGTTTCTGTAGGTCATCCATCTGCTTGTTCAGGCTACTCATGAAGTCGCGTGCAGCGTAAAGCTGTGCGTTCTTCTCAACGTAAGCTGGCAGGTTTGGATCGGCTTGCTTCTCCAGTAGATTGATGGTTCGCACAGTGGTATCCACGGAGTGCTTCAGATCAAAGTAAGAGGTGATCTTTCCCCGTGCTTCAGGATCTGCCAAGAAGCGCTTGATGATTGGCATCTGCTCAATACGCTTGGAGGGTTTCTGCACTTCAGGAGAAGTGAGTGACTCTATTGCTGTATCCAGCAGGTCTGCTGCGTAGACTCCCATTGTGCCTGTATAGCCCTTGTATACATGGTCAATCATCATGGGTGACATACCAGCCTGTTGTCCAAGTATCTCTGCCCACTTCGATGTACCCGGCCCGACTTGGAACTCAGGTGCAATACCTTGCAGGTTTTGTCCGACGATAGGACGCTGTGTAAACACAGAGAAGTTATCGCGTGCTTCCAGCAACGGAGCCACTGCTTGCGGCACAGGGTTGATGGCAAATGTGCTTTTAATTGCCCGCTGCATGGCCTTGTGCAGATCATCCGTGGTGTCACGGTTCTCTTGATCAGGCATGAAGAAGCTGCGATAGATCCGTTCGGGGATTGTTTTAAACAGCGTACCAACTTCAAACGGGATTGGAATCTTGATCGGGGTTTTGCCTTCACCTCGGGTGATGATCCAGTTGTTGTCCTTGGTTTCCTCTTCCTGCTTTTCATACTCAGGGTCACCTGAAACGGCGGCAGCGTACATCAGGCTCAAGCCCATCATGGTCAGTCCACGAATGATCATGGCGCGTTGGACTTGCTTTTCCCGCTCAGTGGCATTGGCATCCATGAAGGGACGGATACCTGCGCGGAAGAACACATCCAAGCCTTGGACACGAGCATTCAGGAACGGAATGGCTGCTGCTGCGATACGAACAACGGCAGAACTTCCCTTGCGGTTGAAGTTCATTACCTCCAATGCACGGTGGATAGCTTCTGCTTCGTTGCCTGTCTCAGCAAGGGTAGCCTTGTAAACAGCAATACGAGTCGCAGCATCAGATGCCTCGGTGCCTTTTTCCAACTTGTCCCAGAAAAATTTAAACGGAGACACGGCAGTTTCAAATCCTGTCTTGGTTCCAGTCTTCTTACGCAGATCTTTGGCAAATTCTTCTGTGCTGGCCTCGACATTGCGGGAGAACTCATATCCACCCAAGACGCCAGCGCTCAGGAGCTTCTGGTACTCAGGGGAGTTGTTCATCAGGACATTGCCCATCTCCTTGACCGCAGATGCCACAGGGGTCAGCTTTGCCCCGCTGGTGATGTACGCAGAGACAGAGTCACGCATCAAGTTAGCCAGCATGAAGCCGGGATCTTTGGTAACCGCTGCACGCAGGAAGTTAGCGGGCATTGCGAGGAAGTTCAGGAACGGCAGTTCTGGCAGGTTTAAACTGCTAACAGCATCAACCCAAAGCTTGTCTGCGCACTCATACGAAACCTTCTCCCCTTTTTGTAGCACGGTGACTACATTGGGGCCGGAGGACAGATGATCCATTTTGCGAACCATCTGTAGCATCATCCCGCCTTCAACGGCCTTTTGAGCCGCCACGTTCTTCATGCCAGCTTGGATGATGGACTGGGTATTGCGAGTGATAGTCTCAAGGAAGTCAGCCAGAGGTGCTTCGCTCCCGGTCAACTTCTTAGGTGCCTTGACCCCAGAGATACTCTGGAAGATGTTTGGCCCGACAGTACGCTCACCTTCGATCTGACGATAGAAGGGGATGTAGTCTGAGTAGCGTGTAAATTCTGCTGCGTTCTTCGCAGAGATAACACCGGTGTCCACTGCATACTTGACCAGCCCATCGTTGTACTTGATCCAGTCTTTCTGGACATCAACAAACTCTGGGTACTGCTGCTCCAGTTGTTTGGCAAGAGCCATGTCCTGTGGTGTGTAAAGCTCTTCTTTACCACTTGCCAGTAGGCGCTTACCGCGCTTTGCCCCGGCCCAGAATTGGTAGGCTTGGTAGATCCGTGGATCACCCTTTGCAGCCAATGGAGAAAAGATCTCCACTGCACCCTTGACTGTGCCGTTCTCATTGCTGACGGTGGTGTATCCATCTTTATACACAGGGATGCCACCGATACGGTCTCCTACACCCAACGCAGATGCAGCAACCCCCGCAGCAGCATCAGACTGCAAAGCAGCAGAGTGTGCGTTCTGGTCAGCCAGACGAGAAACCCCGCCCATCTGCGTAGCAATCAGCTTTTCAAAGTCATTTAAACGGTTGTATCGGTCAAGGGCTTTTTGACGCAGGTACGACCAGCTTTCTGGAGCAAGACCTTCTAGCAGTCGATCTACAAAACCAACCTCTTGCCGTGCGGTAGTGACTCGGTCAATGGCTGCGTTAATAGCTGCCCCGTTCGGTAGGTTGTTGATGTCTTCGGCAACGTCTGTGCGCAGGCTGTAGCGCTGCTTTGGCATTTCTTGGTAATCCAAAGACGCTTCTTCACGGGTAAATGGCATTGCCACTGAAAAAGAAGAGCGGAGCGCTTGATCTTCAGCAAGGATGCGTTTGGGCCAAACTTCTGCATAATCAAAATTGTCGGGATCTACTTGTTCAGACCAGCGGATGTTTGATTGCAAACGCACTGGCATGGTGTCATACCCCGCCTTTTGTAAGGCCATTGCACGATGACGGCCTTCATGCCCGACAGCTTTTAAATTTTCGCCGTCTTTGCGTACGATTAATATTGGGAGACTTGTAAACTTTGTTCCTTCATTAACACGTTGCGTGGCAAGCTTCATTTTATTTTCGTCGTATCCAAACTCTGCCAACGCCAAAAATTCATGGATTGGCATGTCAATCAATTTATCCTTGGATTTGTATTGGGTTTGTTTGTGTTCATCCAAAGCTTGTTGTGTAAATGCATCTGCAGCACTACGCAGGCTATACCGGACATCAGGGTTGTTGATGTCGTAGGTGCCTATGTTGCCTGTAGCGGACTTGATTTGGGATGGCTCATATACAGCAAGGTTTCGTTGACCGCCTTCTTGCACGTAGAAGCTATCGTGACCCAGTTTTTTAATGGCCTTTTGCACAATTGGTTTTTCAATTAGCTCCCAATTTCCAGTTTTAATGCCACCAAAATTTCTGCCTGCTGGCAAACCAAATGAATCGCGTTGTGCATTTAATTCATCCAGAACATTTTGTACATGCTTTGGGTTGTTGTAGTCAAAAGGATTCTCTGCGCGGACATATACGGGCATGATGTTTGCGCGGCTGGGCAATGCATCTGCCAGAACCCGGAAAACCTCTGACTCTATGCTGGCTGGAATGAAACCAAATGTTGCGTCAGAATTTTCAGATGTGTTTTTGATTTCCTCAAACTCTGATTTGGAAATATTTTTATCTTTCAATGCTTGCTTGGCACCTTTCATCGTCCAATCCAAACGCTCTTCTGGCGTTGCATTGTTAAAAAGTTCTTTGATCATGTACTCTTCGCCCATACTGCCAAAAGTTTCAGCAAATTGGGGAGAGTCAGTTACAAAAATAGCATTGGCTTGTTTTGGTTTAAATGTAGTGATGTCTCGGGCAGTCCCGTGATACATGACCTTTGGATTGCCGTTTTCATCCACTACCTTGCTGTTACCAAACCAGCGTTTAAATTCTGGTGTATCAGGAGCGGCTCTCAGGCTTAACTTCTCCGCCTGCGGAAGCTTTGGCAGCTTATTAACTAACGGGCTTCTGGGAGATAGACTTCCCAGTTTTTGGGCATCCGACAACTTCGCAATGAAGCTAACCATTGGAGCGTCTACGGCTGCATCGCCAGTTAACGTAAAGGTGGCTGGTGGCAATGAAGCCTTTTGCATTGCAAAGCCACGTTCTTTCAGGGCAAGGTTTTGCACCTCTGGCCTAAAGTTCTGCCAAGCATTCTGCGCTCGAGTCTCTTGAGTTAATGCCCAACGTGCCAATGGATCTTGGGTAGTTGCCATGTGGTTCTTCCACGCAGCAAACTCCCCTTTAGGGCCAAACTCTGTATCGCTAAGGTTGTGAGCAAAGTAGTCATGGACTGCGCGGAGCAAGTCGTTGTACAACATTGGCTCTCCACGGACATCCGTCAGACCGGAATCTACCAACAATGGGTGTCCGCTAAAGTCAAACCCTGTTGGCCCAAAGGTGCCTGAATCCGTTTTCAAAACTTTAAACCGGTTGTTTAAACTAACATCCCGGCGGACTTCTGCGCTGTTTGCGTAGATGTCTCTGTAGTTGCCATCTGCATCAAACTGAGGTTCAGTCAGTTGCACCTTGATAGGTAACGTTTCATACTGGCGCTTTACCTCTTCTGCAAGCGCAGCGTAAGCTTTGCGTACAAGCGGCTTCTTGAGGTCATTGACAGGCAGAGCCTGATAAACGTCTTTGAGAACTGTTTGTTCTTCTTTTTGAGCTTTGGTTAGCGGCTTCTGCTCAAAAGGCTTAATCGGGCGCTTGTTAAGGTACTCCGCAATTATTCTTGGGGTTTCCCTGTCCGCAGTCTGCTTGGGATAAAAGTCGCTTGCAATGTCTTGGTAGCTGGTTCTTGCTCCGTATCCATCTCCGTAGACTGCAAGACGTTGAACTCCTTGTTGAAGGCGTTTGTCTTCTGCTCCATAAGCCGCATGAACTCCTCTGACTTTGTCGAGGAAGTCATCATATTCCGAGATGTCATCTTGTTTTCCTTGTACGTGGTACGCGATTAGTTCCGTTTTGGAAACGGAGAAGCCTTTTAGACCTGCGTTGTTAACAATATCAACTATGTCCTGCTCTGTCAATTCTTTCTTAAGAGGAATTGTGTACACAGGAGTAGCGTAAGAGCCATCACCGAAGTTGTGACCAGCTTTGTACTTGGTTTTGGTTCTTACGTGGATAGCTTCTTGGTTAAAGTTAAGACCAAACCGCGACAAGGCACCCAGCACTTTGGTGGACTCAGACTCGCGGAAGTTAACCTGCGCCATGATGGCTGGTTCACGGCCTTCTTCATACACGCCTTTGATCGGCGTGAAAGAAATCTTAGCTTTTGTGCCGCTTAGTAAGAACCGCAGCGTGCTGGTAGCAACCTTTTGCAAAACTTCATAAGCTTCTTTATCACCGTTTAAAGCACGGGTGTGTAGCTCTTGCAGACCGGGGATTGTCCCGGTAACTGCGGACAGGTTGATGGTGGCTTTTTCCTTAATCTCGTTAGCCTTACGCAGGCGCACGCCACCTTCTGGTGTAAACGATGGATCAAAACTGCTGCCGCCATCCTCAACGAAAGTACCTTCGTCAGAGTTAACCCAATCAGGACTGTCTGCGCGATCACCAATGGCTTCAATCTTGGCGCGTGCTTCCTCAAAAGTTTGCAAGCCCGTACGGTACTTAGTCCACTCGTTACGCACCCTCTGCTTGATTTGGCTTTTGATGTTCTCTGGGAACATGCCGCGCACGGCTTCCCATGTAATGGATTGCATTTCCCGAGGTTTAATGCCAACCTTTGCGGCTGCTTCACGGTAAGCATCTGCAATGATTCCATACGTACCGCCAACGCCAATCTTGGTGTTCTTGCCAACACCGCCAAAGTTATGGGTCACTTCTGGATCTGTTCCAGCCAAGGATTCATACAGGGCAGCAGCCACTGCATGGGTATCAATGGTTACGTGCCCGATAGGGCTGTTCGGGGCAATAATGTTGTTGTAGAAGGAACGAATCTTGTGTTCTTCGCCCAGCTTCTCGCTAATGTTCTTGCGAGATGGGTCGCGGAAAATGCTGACGGTCTTTTCAATGGGGCCGTAGGTAGACCACATCATGGTTGCTGGTTTAAATAAGCCAGTGTCTGGGTCTGGGTTCTTGTTCATCACCGTTCCACCAAAGCCACCTTCAGGGGTGACGATGTTGTACTTGCGATCATTAAAGGCTTCATCATAAGCGCGGACAAATGCAGCAGCATCCTTGACGCTCATGTCTTTAAGCTTGACCTGATCATCACTCATCTTCTTGATGCGCTTGTCAAAGAAGATCTGACGCCCATCTCGGTCAGCACGATCTTCGGCTTCGCTGATGTAGCTTTCTGCGTATTGCAACATCTGGGGAGTCCATGTTGCATCTCCGTAATTGGTCAGGATATCTATGGCCCGCTCTGCCATAGACACATTCTGGAACCAATCCTTTTGCGGAGACATGGCTGCAAGAATACCCGCTACTTGCGTATCCTCCATGTCGTACCTGTCAGCAAGCTCAGACGCAATTTTGTTTGCGCCGTCATACCAAAGCTTGCTGCGGTTGCGGACATCTTTAGGAACACGTTTATGCAGATGCAACAAGTTGCTTACGATGTTGTCCTTGAAGACCTTAATAACATCCTCGTCCTTGGTATCGACAGGTATAAACCCGTAGGACTTGATAGCACCAATAATGTTGCGCTCTAGTTCTGGGTTCTGCTCCATAGACTCCCGAACTGCAGACTCATCAATGGAAAGCATGTCAGAGAGGGGGTCATACAGGCGACCTTTGGCCTGTGGGTTCTGCGTAGAAATTTCTTTCTCGTTTTCCTCTGCTTTGCGGATTAAGCTTTGCTTTTCGGTGGTTCCAGCTTTCTGTGTGGCCTTGAGTTCGCCACGCTCAACTTTGCCAAAGACATCGTCAGAGGTTTGGAAGCCCGCACCGGTGAATGAGTTACGCAGAGCTTCAAAGAACTGCTGCATCTTTTTCAGCAAGGTAGCAAACACTCCTTTAGGAGCGCCGTTTACATCAAAGTCACCAAAGGCATCTGCAATGGCTTCTTCGCGGATTGCATCCATGTCCCCGTTGTACAGGTTGTCATATGCATCGTAGCGGGACTGCTGTCCTTCCTTGATAGGCTGACCGTTGATGTTGCGCTGCTTGAGGTACTTGTCGATCCAGACCTTGTCGGCTTGGTTCTCCAGAACCTTCCACTGACCGGGCGTGAAGAATCCCAGATCCTTTAAACCATGCACGGACTCATGCCGCAGGACTCGAACAGGGTTAGCTGCATCCAAAGCAACCTTGATGACGCTGGCTACATAGGAGCCTTCAGCTTGCATTCCTTCTTCGATCTGTAGGGCTACATCACCCAGCCCAAACTTCTTGAGCATTGGCAGGAGTTGGGATTTGACAGCTTCTTTCTCTGCGGTGGTGTCAGGCTTGGTCTCTTTTTTTACCTCTGGCGCTACCTTCTTCTCGGCGACAAATGGCTTGGCGGGATTTTTACGACGCTCCAGTTCACCCTGTAAACGCTTGGCAAACCCCGGAGCCTTAGTCTTCCCGGCTAATTCGTTTAAACGAGCAGCAGGCAAATTCTCGAGAATATGCTTAAGAGCTTCTTCGCGGGTGGCAAATGCTTGCTCGCTAACGCCTTGTTCCTTGGAACGGTAGACCTTGACGTTCGCAGCTTTACCGGTGGTTTGGAGAGTTACCGGCTGTTGCAGGTAAGCTTTCTTTTCGCGCAAGCGCTGGATGTTGTCATTGGCTTTCTCAACCAAGGCAGCATGTGCAGCAGATGCTTGCTGGTACTTGGGAGTGCGGAACAGACCCGCAGTCTCCATGATGTTCAGTGACCGCTGGCTTGCAGCAATCGCACTGCTCTCGTTGGCAATGGACTTGTCAATCTGTTTGATGGCAGGATCTGCAGTCTTGCTCAGAGCTTCAGCCTTAGCGTTGGCCTCGGCTTGGTTTTGCGTGGAATACAGAAGCTGATCCCCGCGCATGACATTGAAGCCAGTAGGTTGTGCTGGTGCAAAACCTTCCTCGACTTTGAACTCTGCCTGCTCGGCAGGCGTAACCTTAATAAACTCACCGGCAGAGCTTAGGTTCAGGTCACCATTTGTGTACGCATTCTGCAGCAGAATCTGAACGTCGGAGTCCCGTGTCAGACCTGTAACCTGCTTGGCTACCTGCAACGCCTGAGTGCTTGGGATGTCTTGCGCTTCAGTCAGACTGGTTACTTGCTGTACTGCATTGCGGTACTGCTCCGGGCTGTAGTGGACGGCGTTCGTCTTCTCTGGAAGCTGCTGCGTTTCCTCAAACTGGGGAAGCTCAGACAATGCTTTAAACGCAGAATGAAGCTGTGGCTGCTCCATCTTTGCGAGATCGTTCTCACCGGTGGCCCGTTGCAGGAAAAACTTAAAGCCATCTGTATCGGTGGCAATGTTCTTTTGCGTGGCGATATTGGTAATGTCTTCTGGCTTGTAAACCACTTCACCGGTATAGCCGCTCTTTGCCGCAATCAGGCTGTTTAAATCAGCTTTTTCTGCGTCGGGCAATTCACCGGGCATGGCATCCCGAATGTCTTCGATGGAGTAATCATTCAGCGCAGGTTTACCCAGCTTCTTGCGTTGCTCATCAATGTAAGCCACCACCTTGGGTGAACGGCTGGATAATTCTTCCTTGGTGAACCTTCCCAAAGGATTGTCCAGAGCATCACCTACTGTAAGGGTTTGCTTGGGTTGGCCCTTAATCCTGTTGAGCAAATTGTCAATGTTGCTGCGTACCAATCTTGGCGTATCGGATGTGCCATTTTCTGCCGGTGCAAACCCTTGGTTGATGGCATTAATGTGTGCGCCGGTACTAGCTACCTTGGGCGTAGAGTTGTCATTGCGCATATCGCCAAAATGCTGGTCAAGCATTTCTGCAGCATTACGCAAAGCATCACTACCGTAGTAGTTAGCCATTTCTTTGCCGCCGGTTTTATTAATCCAGCCGTCTTTTCCAATGCCAAAGAATGGATACCATTTGCCAGCAGGGACATCTACTTTGCCGCCGCTACCTGTGCTAAGGTAAAACGGAACTTGCACACCATTCACATCCATCAACACCATTTTTCTACCACCGTAGTCAATGATGTTGTTTTCACCAGAACTGCGCTTCAATGGCTTTCCAACCTCCACAAATGAAGTGGATTCATATTGGATGGGTTTGAGCTTGATTCCTTCTGGAGCTACAGGTGCCTCTGGGGTAAACGCAGGAGCAACCTTTGCCGCCTTGTTGTACTCCGTAGCCAATTGCTCCAACTCTGGAGTCATGGCCTTGATCTGCTCTTCAATGTCTTTGTTGTGTAAACGGTCTGCCGTTTCTGTAACGGAGCCATCTTCCACCTTGCGCAGTTGTGCCCGTAGCTCCGCTTTGCGTTTCTCAGCTTCTTGGTACTGCGTTTGAATCTGTTGCAGGTATGCGGGGTCAGTGATGTCTGGTGCTTTAGGAGCAGCGGCAGCGGCAGCTTCAGCGGCGGCAGCAGCTTCAGCACGTTGCTTCTCTACCGCTTGCTGTCGAATGCCAGCCTGAGCCGCTCCTTTCTCTGACAAACGGCCTGCAGCACCCAGTGGGCCAAGCAGGGACACTTGATAAGCGGTCTCGCCATATTCCTTACGAGCATCTGCGTCCGTCAAAGACAGGCCAGCTTGGTAGCGTTCCAAGGCTTGTTGAGTCACTTCAATAGGAACTTCACCGGCAATACCGGTGGCAGTGCCTTTGGCAATTGTGGTGAGGAGTCGCTCCTTGGCGAGTTTCTCCAAACCCTCTGATCCACCCTGCATGAGCAACTTCTCAGGCACCCCAATCATCTTGCCAAACAGTTTCCCGCCCAGTAGGATACGGTCAGACGCTACGTCCAGTACCGCCTGTGGCACAGCGGTAGTCGCAGCCTTGGCGGTGTCAATCTCAATCGGTTTCTTGGCTTGCTCCTGCTCTTGAGCTTGGCGTTCGATGTTCCCGCCAAAAGATTGGACATAGGAAGGGGCGAACGTACCAGCAAGACCACCACCAATTGCGCCAAGAGCCTTGCCCCGTGCGCCAAACATAGAGCCAGCTTTTGAACCAGCCATTGCGCCAGCTTTGGCCCCGGCAAAGGAAGCACCAAAGTTAGGTAGCTGTTCTGCAATTGCCAATGGGATTTGAGAGGCTGTCTCGCCCGCAGCGGATAACAGTCCCTCTTTGCTGTAAACATCCTTAATCTTCTGCAGGCTTACTTGATCTGCGTATTGCTGATCCATAGCCTTGCTACGGGCCAGTGCAGCTTTGGCTGCTTCATTGGCATCACCGGTAACTGCGCCAGCTACAGTTTTGCCCTGAGAAACAAGTTGTTCAATACCTTTCTTAACCCCAGCAACAACACCTGATTCTTTGGTGAATGGTGTTGCCGCCTCTGGTTTTAAATGGTACAGCGTAGCAGTTAGCTGCTCTTCGGAAGACCCCTCTGGTGCTTCCAAATCATAGATGTGACCATCAGGGGCTTGCAGAGAGTAGATCATATTGCTTTAAAAATTATCTGGTGCCGACGATTTTAGCTCCGGGGATGACTGATGCGGATGTCGTTGATTTTTCAGGGGCAGGAATGTCATGCTCTGCGCGTAGGGCTTGCAAATCTGCCTCATATCTTGTTCTCATAGCTTGAGCCGTGGGGCTGGTGCCACTCATAATCATAGGAGAATACTTCTTATCCAGTTCCGCCTTGGCAGAATTAAAGTTCCGCAGATTAGTGGCTTTAACTTGCGCTGCCTTGGCATCAGCGATATCTTGCTTGGTAGCTCCACCGGTGAGTTGGGTGTATTTTTCCAATGCATCTGCGTAAGAGAGGCTAGGATCTTCTTTCATGAGTCGATCAATGCTGCGAGTCTTCTCACCGGGCTTCTCTTCATGGATAGTGCGGTACAGGTCAAGCTTTTTCTGCGCTTGGGCTTGTTCTGCTCTACTAGCAATCACACCCAGACCGGCAGCACCAATATTCTGCAGCGCATTGGGAGACTGCCCAGCCATCATGGACAGACCAAATTGCAACCAATCATTGCCAGACCAGCCTTCAGTTTCCTTGGTTGGGGGTGCAGCTTCCTTGGCGGCAGCAATGATTTCTTTTTTACTTGCTTCTGGCGCTGGATGCCTATTAAGCAAGCTCTGCACTTCCCGTTGTGTGTCATCTGGCCCTGCAGGCGCGGCGGGCGCGGGACGATAAAGTTCTGGGGTGCGTTTAGTACGGTCATCAACCCGTGCATTAGGGTTTAAAGCAGCAGCTTTCTTCTCTGCAATTTTTGGAGCATCCATAATTGCTGCACCAAACGCAGCATCAGGATCCATTGCACCCAGCATAGGATTCTCATACAAAGCTTCTTTCAGCTTCTCTCCGGTAGGAGCAGCCATTACACCTCGCTGGAAGCCTCCAAGTTGTTCGCCAAGAGCGCCAAGACCTGCCACTGCAGGGTTTACCGCCAATCGTGCTGCGCTACCAAGGCCACGTACTGCCGTGCCTAGCCCATACTTCCCAGCCATTTCGCTGCCAGTGATGGCGGCTTGTTTGGCTGCAACTCGTTCAGCCGCTTTTTGTGCAAGTGCTTGATCTGTAGCTGCGGTAACACCGCCACCGGCAGGCCCAGCCAATCGCGGCAAGGAAGTGTTGCGTGCTGCTTGGTCTGCCAAAGCTCGCTCCACCTTGGAGCCTTCAATTACTCGCGCCGCATCAGCAGCTTTAATTTTGTCTTTGAGAGCCGCAACACCTGTTTTAGCTGGGTAGTAGCCCAACCCTGCCGCCGCAGTAGCTGCTGCAGTCTCAGCATCATAGTTTTCTTCGTCCGGTTGAGGTGCGGCTTGCGTTGCAGGAATAGCTGCAATCCCCTGCTCCTTGGGAGTAGTAGGTTTTGGCGGTACTGTTTCCGCTTGTGCCGTAGCTCCGGGGGCAAGATTGAAAGCTAGTTTCTGCAGTTTTTTCAAGTATCCCTGAGCTTCTGTGGGTAAGGTGGGGGCATTTAATTCGCCCTTGTTTGCACGCAGATGTTTGTTTAAAACAGTTTCGCCTTGGTTGTAAGCAACAGCAATCTTGGCGGGATCGCCGTCATACTTCTTGTTTAAATCTGCCATAAACGCAATGGAAGCATCTATGTTTTTATAGGGGTCTTTGCGGTCTTTTGGGTCTACGCCATAGGCTTGCCCTGTTTTCGCAGTAAGCTGACCAATGCCTTGCGGGCCAGTTGGCGATTGCGCATCTGCTTTGTAGTTGGACTCAATTTTAAAAATGGAATCCACCAAGGCTGGGTCTATCCCTTTTTCTTTAGCTTTTTCCAATGCATATGCGCGGTATGAAAGTTTTGCATCCCTACCTTCATTGCTGTAGTTGACATCACCACCCTCATCAAAGGCAACAATGCCTCCAGAGGCCATGTTCATGTCGATTGGAATGCGTGCAATGCCTTGATCTTCAGGCAAGGTTTTCATGCTCTCAAGCTCTTGATCTACCACTTTAGGCTGGGGAGCCTGTTGCGGGGCTTGTGTACGCAGATGCTTACGTCGATTGGATTCCGACAGAGCCAAGGAGAACGTGTATGGATCGTCCTTGTGCATTTCTGCGTATTGCTTCAATGCAGCATCTGGCATTGACGCCAGCTTTGATGTGATGTTTTGGATATTAAGCATTGTTTACATCCGGCTAAGAGCGAGATCTGCCAGTCCTGCACGAATTCTGCCGCCACCGGCTTTCTTGGTAGCACCGTACAGCGCAGCCGCCGCCCCCAGTCCTTGACTAATCAGTGAGGGTGGTGCCTGATACACATTGGTGCCAAGGTTTGACATAGGAGCGCCTCGAACAATATCGGACATAAATCCAATTTGTTTGTAAGGGTAGTTTTGCTCGTTGGTGTAGTTCTGCATACCAACGTCCAACAAGTTTTGACCTTGTTGTTGCTGTTGGGTGCCCATCAAACCTTTGAGGTTTAAATTGCTAAGGTTTTGCCCGTACAGGTTCTGGCCTTGTGAACCAAGTGCTGCATAACCCTGCAGACCCATTTGACGCTGGGTATTGAATTGGTTCTGAGCGTTGGTAAATGCAGCTTGACTTCCTTGGGCTTGAATGTCACCCATCTGCTGCCCCAGATTACGTTCTCGCTCTGCTCGCATGATGGCATCTCGGCTACCACCAAGAGCGCCAGAAGAAGTGGCTCCAGCTTGCTGCTGTGTGCCTTGAATACCTGACTGTCGTTCTGCTTCGCGTTTTTGAATATCAACAACGCTCTGCATGTAAGGATTCATGTACTGCTGTGCAGCAGCCTGATCAAACTGCTGACCAGATAAGGATTGCAGTCCTTGAGCAGCAGCAGTGGAGTAAGGGTCGTACCCCAAATTCCCAGCGCCTGCAAAGGCTTGTTTCTGCAAGTCTGTGAACTGTGCAACTTGGTCGCCACTAAGACCCTGCTTCCTTGCCCAGTCTGCGTAGCTTTGATACGGGGCTTCTACTGCTTTGGCAGCCCCGCCCAAAACAGCTTCGCCATACGGAGCTAGTTGAGGTGCAAACCCTACTTGTTGTTGCTGAACTGATGTGGGGGTATCTGCCATGACTCTTCCTTATGCGGGTAGGTGGCGATCAGCTTTGCTGTTAGTTGCCACTTTGTTTTTGCCAATTGTCTTAGCGCGTCCTGCTTGGATGCGATCCATCATTGCGTACAGTCGTTTAGCGCCTGCATCGGTAGATCCATTTCCTAGTTCCGAAACAATGCGGGCGGGAATTACAAACTCCCCATCTGCGAGTCGTGCTGGCTGATTTTTGCCAATTGTAGCGGGGATACTATCGGAAACCCCATCACCCGGCCCGCGCAGTAATCTACCGCCATCCGAATATGAGCCAAGGTTATATCCACCATTTGCCAGCGCAGCAATTCCGCCATGCGCCCAACCGGGGCCAGCCCGCCCCCCAAATCCACCAACACCACCACCGTCACCACCATCACCACCGGCATTGCCTGTTCCATTACCAGTTCCAGCATGTGCGCCCTGTGCGCCGCCTGCAGTTGCTCCATTAGCAGCGCCAAAGCCTCCAAAGCCACCCACTCCGCCATCACTACCGGAGCGACCACCGTCACCTTTGGTGCCTGACTCACTGCCATAACCATTAACGCCAATAACACCACTACCTTGAGCAGCTTGAGCAGCCTGAGCGGGGTCTTGGCTCATTGGGTTTGCTGCAGGAACTGGAGGGCTGGGCAAAAATGCACCTTTATCTTTGCCTGCTTCAGACATATCCATACCGAATGCGTCACTCACTGGCACTTTTGCCGCTTGCTCTGGGGTCAGATTTGGCAACGGGTTAAAGAAGTTAGCAATTTTGCCTAAAGCAATTTGCCCAGCGCTACCAAGTGCATTACTAGCCACGGCACCCATTTCAGCAAGGCGTCCAGAACCATCACCTAAGTTTTGGACTGGGTCAGCAATACGTTTATCGCCACCTTGTTTGTCTGCAAGGGCCTCTAGTCCTGCAACTTCATCTGGAACCCAGTCATATCCAGTACCGGCTGCATTCAGAACATAATGTCCACCGGTGCGGGTAAGCAAATCAAGAGGCACTAATGGATTTTTTTTGGAAACTGTACCCGTGTCCTCATTTGCTCCTGCGTGATAAAACAACATAGGGTTTGTAGCACCGGGTACACCCATCAGGTAGTCTTGAGCGCGTTGAGAGTCAGTCTTGTTGTCGTTTGGCTGGATATTGGTAGATTTGCCAACTCCACCAAAATTTACAGGACTAAGTGGTTCTCCAGCAGCATTTACCTCTTTATATGTTTTGGTCACGGTGTCATAAACCATATGGTTTCCAACTAAACCACCCTCGTCATATTTCACGGGTTGGCCCACGCCACCAAAGGTCACGGCTGAACGATTACCAAATTCATCAACTGGGATTACTTCATCTTGCTCAAGGGCACCTGTTACGGGGTTTTTCCTGTATTTGCGAATATTGCCTTTGTTCTGCAATGCAGCAATTCCAGTGTTTTGATCTGCACTTGCCAGCGCAGGCAATGCTGCGGCACCGATAGCCCACTTGTTGTCTTTCAAAAAATCCAATGGGTGTGAGGCTGCTTCGGCAAAACCTGCGGAGACATCTGGTTTGGCTGCAGCTTTAATGGCAGCTACACGGTCAGCATCAAACGCAGGGTTACTAGAGTCAAAGGCCGCATTAGCCGCCCTAGCGTTGGCAGCACTACCCGCCTCTCCCAGACTACCCATCAAACTAGCACCACCCCATGCGCCCAATCCAGCCGTCAGTCCTTTTTCAAGGCTACCTGTGGCTAGACCAGTTGCACCACCAACCAAAAGACCGGTTCCAACGGCAGCATCTGCGCCAACTAGTCCGCCAACAAACTCGCCCGCACCGGGAACAAAATAATCAACTGCAGCACCAATTAGGGCTGGAGCCAAGTCTTCAAGTTTAAACGCCTCTGGCAGTCCAGTTTTAGGATTGGTACTCAATGATGTGCCATGTCGCCGCGCCAGCGCTTGTAGTCCCGCTACCTCACGGGGAGTAACGTGCATAAGCATAGAGTCGCCATTGCGACCCTGAGCAGCTAGGTGGTTTGCAGTATGTTGGAGGCTCATAATGTTTCTCTATTAAAGGGCTGAAACAAAGCTTAGTGTAGCAACCACTGAAGCGGTTGAGGGACGAACTGGGCCGGTAGCAGCAGCATAGGTGTGGATTGTCACGGCGGCATTAGTGGTTGACCAGTAAATTTGGACATAGTCATTGGCAGCCATACTCAAGTAGTAATTCCAGCCAAAGATACCATGACCCTCGTTACCTGCCCCTGCGGACTTTCTAGCTACGATAGATATAAAACCTGTTGAGCCAGTTATATCTGTAGAGGAACCACCATCATTGCCTTGGCGCAACCAAATACTAACGTCGTGTTGTGCATTGTCCGTATTTTGAATTTGCACGCTAAACTGCAAATTGTAGATACCAGCATTGACTACACGGATTTTTGAGGTGTCCAGACTTACTTTATTACTAAAGTCCGTAGTGGTTAGCTGCATCAAGGTAGCTGTATTAGCTGTTGTAGTCTGACTAGTGTAGTCAGAAAAGGCCCCGTAGGGGTTACTTATAAACCGCCCACCGTCGCTTGCTAGTAACGACTGCGTGAAGTTGTCCAACTGCGCAAAATACAGCCGGAGAATGTTATTCTCACTATCCAGCATTGATGGGTCATATGCAGGCGTAGCAGAAGGTAGCCGGGGGGCTACTGTAGGACGTATTGCCAACGTGCTAGTTGTAGCCATTATCCACCCCTCCGTCCATCAGGCCGGATATCAATGCGCGGCGCTCCCAACTGCCATTGTGTGCCCACTTGGTTAGATTCAATCCGCATAGACATTTGCCGCCCACGCACACGGATATTAATCTGCCCATTGTATTTATCCAATTGGTCGGCAGTGAGGGGGTAGGTGTTTGTTGCCACAACGGATTGCGTAGCGTCCAAGCTTGTACCACCAATAGATTTGGGGTCGTTGTATCCTGAGCCTGAATTCTGCAGAGGCTGAAGCTGCATGGTCAAGGCTGGTGTTGTGTTAGCCGTGGAGCCACGGAACGTCAAGTCTGGCAGCATACGCCACACAAACGCAAAGTTATGCCCATCGCCAATATCAAACTGAGATGTTGTAATCCATGCGTTCATAGCTGTTCCGGGCAAACTATTTGTCCCATCATCAACGCCATTTTCATGGTAAACCAAGTTTTGTGCATATGTGGCTGCTACGGGGTAAGGCCGGAGAGATGAGTCCAACCATGCAGTCCGGGACATAGAACCATAGTACCAAGCATCTTCTACGTAGTTGTACACAACATAACGGTCAATTTGCGGTACGCCATTAAGCTGGGGTGCATTTTTCGTGCAATAGAACCACCAGACTTCGTTAAAACCCTCATTGGTACTAGAAAATATTTGCCCAAATTGTGTGCGGTCAATATCATCATAGATAAACTGGCGCAGGTCACAGCGTAGAGTTTGTACGCGACCATCATATTTGTAAAACTTGTCTTGACCCATCCAGTACGCTACACCGTTTGTGTAAGATGCAGCATTTTGGCTAACAATAGAAATGTTGTCAGACAAGATTTGAGAACCCCAGACATAAGGCGCCCCCAAGTACTGCAAGGAATAGACGGCAGCATCCGTGTAAACCAAAATTTCTTGGCGAGCTTGCAAGACTGCTTGGATGCTAGATCCATGCGACAGCACCAAGCCACCTGCTTGATTTGTAATGGCGGGCGTCCACTGGGTCAAGCTTTCTTGGTCAGACCAACGTATTGCCATTGGATTAAACGTGGTACTCAAATACTCATTGGTGCCAAACACAAATGTAAATTTGCTGGCATCAGACACAATCAATGTGTTTTGTGTCAAAGGTACGTCAGAAGCTCCGGGTAGTGAGGCCACCGGTATAGCACGAATAGAAATTGTGTGCGTGCCAGACCCAGCAGAAGAAGTGTTTATAGCCACACCACCAGAAGTCAAGGACAGGTTGAAAGGATTAGAAGTGGATGGGGACGTATATTTAACGTAGTACACCGTGAATGGTTGCAGCGGAGTTGGCAATGCTTCTGTGGTTTCAAACATGATAGCGGTGCCATCGCCCAACGGATTAGTCGTATTAGAGGTCAGCGTTACAACTGCGGGCGTTCCATTGGAAATAGTTACTGTAGTGGGAGCCGCCAATGTAGGGGCCGTAGCGGCATTCCACATGTACATAGCCCCTTTTTTCGGGCCAAGCAGTAGGTTTTGACCAAAGTTGTATTGCGTCCATAACTTGGTGCCTGTGTTAATTGCCGTTGTTCCTACTCCTCCCCAGCCACCTATTCCCCAAGTTCCAGTATTCCATCCTGTGGTTGTATTGGTTGTAATGTTTCCTACGTTCAGTAAGTAAGCGGCGTAAGCAACAGAACCCCCGCCTGCAGTAATAACGCCTGTGCCGCTTGTGGCTGCATTAATTGCGTCTACCGCATAAGTCGTGGATGAAGGTAGCCTAGTTACTTGATATTGACCATTGAGCGTAATGCCCGTCACCGGGGTCATTCCAGAAAAAATAACATAGTCACCAATGTAAGGGTGATATGTGTTATCAGTTACGATAACCTCCCGAGACCCACCCGTTGTGGATATGGGATTTGTTCCTAAAATGTGCGAACTAATAATTGGCGTGATATCGTAGTAGTTATCACTCTGGGTGGTTGTCGCCTGACTGATGTAAAACTTTGCTTCAGTTCCCACCCCAATCAAATTAGCATTTGCCAGTGTTGTCCAGTTCCACAATGAGCGGCACAGACCTGTGTATGTATTTGGGGAAATTTGTGTCCAGCCACCAATTTTTTCAGGCGTGCCTTGACGAAACCTAACTAAGTTTGACTCGTAGTATCCGCCTTCGTTGGTATACCGAGTGTTCTCCCGGTTAACTCCGGGCTTGAGGGCGATCTTTTGTAAAGGCATTGCTCATTTTCCCATGAATCAGGCAAATGCGCGAGTGCCTGCCCGGTCAATAATCAAAGCTTGCCGTCTTGGTTTGAGCGCGGTGGTGTTGGGAACACTGATATGAGTCCAAGCGTCAAACTCACGAATGATCTGGTCAAACGGCAGGTTGGCAGCAATAACAGAACGGACAACTGCATCGGGGGTCATCCCCGGAACTTTCAAGTCGGCAGCGCATCCCAGTCGATGCTGAGAGGTGTCTTTGGAACCAACTGCATCGTTGACCGCTTTAGATCGGAAGGCGGAGTTGACCATGATGGGTTTTCCTCCAAGTGCTGTTTTGACAGCTTCAAGAAATTCTGCAAGACGTTGCAAGTTGGCTTTTTCAGCATCATTAGGTGTGTTGTCCAGCGTGCGGTGATCGGTATGGGTTAACTCTGCAAGAGTGAAATGCGGGGTCATTTAAACGTTCCCTTCAGCGCATCAGTCTTGTCCTTACTGGACTTGGAACTACCGTAGAAGAAGCTGATGATGGTAGCGACTGCGGTTCCCAAGAGGAACCCAAGGATGATGTTGCCAAAGTCTTTGCCGCTTGCGGGAACAGTACCGAAGGTAATGGCAAAGAAGTAGGCCATTGAGCCAACGCTCCAGAACCATGCAAACCAGTAAATGAAGTGCTTGGCAAACTTGTCTTCTTGATTGAGGGCAGTCTCCTGCATGTGACGGGCACTATCTCTATCTGCGTTCTCAAGCTCAAATTGACGCAGGTCTAGTTCAGCCAGTTTGGTCGCCGCTTCCGGGTCTCCGGCAATGGCTTTTGCCACAGCTTCAACGTCATCAGCCACGCCAAACTTGTTGGCAATAGCGGTAATAGCGAGACCGCCAAGAGGCCCGCCGACAGCAGTTGCAACAGCAGGAGCAAGTCCTTTAAGAAGTCCAAGTAATTCATTCATCATTTCCCTTTCTGGCGCTCTTCAAGCAAAGTAACTTTAACGTGCAAGGTGTTGATCTCTTTGTAGATTTCTTCCTTGAGTTTGTGTCGGGCTTCGGCTGACAACGGGCTGTCAGTGGGCACACCCTGCGAAGTAATAAGCGCAGGCATTGCGCCCTCAATCTTAGTCAGGCGGGTGTTAAACGAAGAAACTTCACCAAGGAGCCAAGCAAGTGATGCCACCACAATGGGTATCACCGCCTTCATTACATCTGCCCAGTTCATATTACCTCCGCATGAAGTCAACGTATTCCATCGTACCCCAAGCAACTAGGGTAATCACCAAGGAAACAAGCACGATCAGTAATCCCAACTCAACTACTTCGCCAATTTCCTTGGCACGCTTGGCCTTGGCCTTTTCGGCCTCAATCTCATCTGCTTTGTTCTGTGCCACGATTCGGTTCCTCTCCCGAAGAAAGTCCATCCACAAATTTGTCTTTCCTCTGCGCATGAAGGAGATTTTGATCTGCTCTTCAATCTGCTGCATTTCTTCTGCAAGCTGAATAAACTGCATTGCCTGCGAATTTACCGACTGGAGAGACTTCTTTGTTGGCTTTGCCTTCTCCTTCATCACCGCATCTTTGGCGTCAAAGAACTGGTGGAATAGTTCAGAGGCGTCTTTCCCTAGCGCAATGGCCTGTTTGACCCCTGCTATAGTTGCTCGCGCTGTAGCAATTAGCGTTATAGGGTCAAGCATATTTAGCTCTTAGGATACTGCGCTTTAACCGCTAGGCAGTCTGCAATGTATTTTGCAATCTGCTCTTGGTCGCCCTTCACAATGCCATCCAAGTAGTCCGTCATGGGCGGGTACTCTGCAGCACGTTTTTGTGCATAGGTCAATTCTGATTTAGGGCGCAAAGATTCTGCTTCTTCGTCTGTGATTTGAATTGAGTCAGCAGGCAGAAAATGCTCATACTCAACATCAATAAAGTGAAGAGAATTGTCTGGAGCTTTGTAATATGGCATTTGTAATCCTTAACGAAGTTCGGCCCAATAATTCATAGCTCCGTTACTACTCGTTATGTACGATGAGCCGGGTGGAACAATTGTAATAAGCCACGCAGTGGTTGCATTTGGGTTTGTTGCTGCAGTTTGCGCTATTACTCCGTTAACAGAAATTGTGTGTCCTACCGTAGCATTTGTACCCGTAGTTACCGACACCACAATTGGCCGCCCCGTAGTGTTGTAGTACGTAACTGCGTTAGCACGTGAACCAGTTAGGGCTTGCCAAGTCTGCCCATACCCCAAGCTGCTCATTGCAGTTAATGCTTCTCCACCAGCACCTTGAATGGTAGAGGGTGCAGTAGCCCAAGCACCTGCGGTTGCTTGAGTGGACTCAATGTATCCAATAACCCGGTAGGCTACACCAGTACGCGCATTGGTAGAATAAATAGTGAATGAGTTAAATGAAGACCCACTAATAGCAGTGGTACTAATTACACCTGTTTCTGTTAAGTCATTACCGCCAGCTTGATTAACAACAGCAAGTTCCAACGTGCCAGCATTATTAATTGCCAACACAATTAGCCGCGATTGCACATTATTAATAGTTCCCAAAGTCGCGCCCGCCGGCACTACCAAATTTGCCGGTGTACCAGATACAGTAGTCACCGCACCGCTAGCCAAGTTTGTAGAGCGAAAATCCAAACTTAAAGCAGAAGCACTGATGGTCAATGCGCCAAGTAATACCGAAGCAGAAATGGGCTGTATTTGCGCTTGTCCCGAAGACCAGATGGGAGGAGCATCTCCTTGACTTACCAGTACTTGTCCCGCGCTTCCATATGCCGTTGCCGATGATCCAAAGGTAACACCACCATTATTAGTGATTCCCATTCGCCGGGTCAATGTTATGGTTTGCGTCACTTTACCAGTACCAGCAAGAGTGCCGCTCGCAGTACAAGTTATTAGCGCACCTATCGCTGGTACGGTTCCCGCTAACGCACTAAACAACGTAGTCCATTGCGCACCAGTGGTGGTGCCCGGATCAGTGACGATGTAAACCGTGCCTAATATTACGCTACCAATATTAACTCCACCAGCAGATGCTGTTCGCCAGATGTGACTTCCAGATTGCTGGTAATAATCCGCTGCAGAACCAGAATATTTATATAGCCACGCTGAACCATTGTTGTATGCATTATTGGAGAGACCAGCGGCTGTACTATCACCATAGATGCTTCCAGAGTGATTAGGCTCCATTACGTTAAAGCCTGACCCCCAAGCAGATGGAGTCACACCAAGACCAATGTTGGTAAACAACCCAACACCATTTTGGTTAGCCACTTTTACGTAATCCGAACCATTCCAAGCCACAACGGCTTTTTCACCGTCAACCAAAGTAACTCCCGTGGTAGGAGTAACTCCGCGCACAGTAAGCAGGTATCCGCCTGAACCTGCGTTGTTAATGATGTATGACTTGCTGGTAATTGGCAAGTTTAGGTTGCGGTTCCCAGTTTTTGTGCCTGAGATATTTAGAATAGCGTATTGGGCGGTGGTTGACCCAATGTTTGTTGCAGGGTATGTAGTATTAGCACCAGTTGTTTTGGTCAGAGTTACGTCTGAGCCAGTAATAGTAATAGCAAGCCCGCCAGCAATAGCAATGTCCAAGTAAGAGGTCAGGCCATTATCAATAAGGTTGCCCCAAGTTCCCGACTCTTCACCAGTAACAATGACTGGAAAGTTAAGATTGGTGGTATATGATGTTGTCATGTTGTAACCTTATGACTGAGAAATATTAGTCCACGCTGGAGTTTGTGCAGTACTTACTGCAGTCCATACGGGAGTTTGTGCGTTGTTAATAACAGTCCAAGTCATATATTGCCCTGTTAATTTGAACTTCTAATCAGTGCAGTAGTTGAAGTGTTGGAAGGCATAGTAATGAGGAACGTCGTAGTTGATGTCTTATCTGCACCAAAATCAATTACTGCAATTGCTCTGTTAGCCTTGCTGACATTGTAAATTAGGGCGCACCGAGCCGTAATAGCTCCAGTCCAAGATACGTTGGCAAAGTTCACGTAAGCAGTGTAGCCAGAAGTGTTGATTGTCACCCCAGTAAGCTGGCTACCCCCTGCTGTATAAGTTCCTGTATTAGGTACTTCATTGGTGCTACTGTATATCGTAGTCTCTGCGTTTAAATTAGCATTGCCGGTGTACAAGGCAATCTTCAGAACATCCGTGGATAGGTCATGGATGCCCTGATATAGCTCTTTCTTAAAGCTGGTGGTCTGGGTTTGAACTATGCTCATGTAACCGCCTGACGATATTGACCACTACGGTATGCGTCTTGACGCTCCATGCCATCACCCAGACGTTTAGCCAGACCAATAGCTTCTTTGAACTTGTTGTCGTACAGAGCCATCATGTCTTGCTCGCCCTTCATGTAGGTATATGCCTCGACAAGAGAGCCATATAGCAACACGGAATCAAAGTTATCACCAAGCCATGTGGTACTTGCGGTGGTGATGGATTCTGGGTAGTAGTAGTAATGAAGTTCTGCGCTGTAATTTACATCAGGCGTGGGGCCAAGAATAAGGGAGAGTTCTGTAGTAATCGTGGAGGCAACAACAGCAGGGCCAAATAGCGCGTAATATTTGGGAGTTCCAGTGTTGGATGTGCTGGGGTACGCTTCCCGAATGAAGTTAACATCCTTGTTCAGAAGGTATGTGTAGTCTCCACCACCAGAAGGGAACACTGCAACTGAATACGGGGCCAAGAAATCATCTGGGCACGACAGGTATTTATTGCTGGCTGTCACTGTTCCCGTTACGTTTTTACGCAGTGAGGGGAATTGAACCGTGTTGTAGATGCGCTGCTCTGCCTGCGTGATGAACGTGTTCATCGCAGTTGTCGGGAACGTGTTCTCCGTATAGTCGGAGATCGCGGTGACTAGAGCAGCGTAGTTCATGCCATTGGGCCTCGAGACATGAAGCCTTTGGTGGCACATCCTGCGCCGCGCATTTTGATGCCATCTTTTTTAACTGGCTCATTACCAGCAGACTTGCTGATTGCACCCACAGTCATGTCCACAGTATCAGCCTTGCTGCGGTTGGGTGGAAAGCCGGGATTAGTGCCGACTCCTTGCGGGGCTTTAGTCATTTTCTTTCCGTCCATCGTGTGTGGTTGGGCATAAACAGCGGCAGAGCCAATTTCCTTGCCGCCTTTTTTCATACTGTAAGCCATGATTAACCCGTCTTCTGGTTGGCTGCACGAGACATATTGCGCCCCATACGCATACGGTCTTCACTGGTAGGGCCACCTTTTTTAAGCTTCAAGGATGTACCCTTTCCGCCTTTATGCTCTTGAGCATCGTGCTGTTTAAACGCCTTCTTGATCATAGCCTTATCTTGTGCCAGATCAGATTTACCTTTTTCCATGATGGACTCCTATGAAACCGTTACTGTTACTGTGCCAACACTTGTGGTTCCTACCAAGTAATTCGGCGTTAAAACTGCATCAAAGCTACTAGCCCCGCCTACAGGATACCAACCCCACTGAATATCCCTAGAGCCACCCGAAGGGTAGCCTTGGGTATTAGGGCCAGAGGTCACATATGTGGTGTCGTTGCGAGGATTGCGCACTGCCTGCGGATCACTCACTGGATACATACCAAGCTGCAACTGTGGCTGATCGGGATCCCAGCAAGAACTACATACAAGCAAATTGTACGTCTTTGTCTTGATAATCTCTTTGCGTAGCTCCGTTAACTTAAACCGGGCACCACACCTATCGCACATGGCGATACTGTTTTTGCCTGATGCAAACCGATTACCCATCTCACGTTCCGCTTCCAATAAAGGCTTGGCGGGGCACGAATCTGACTGCTGCTTTTTCGCGGTCTTCTTCCGCAGCCAAAGCCCAAGCTTCGTCGTATTGCTGCTTGAGAATATCCAGCCGCTGAATACCGTTTGGTATTTTCAAAGCCAAGTAGTAGGACAGTCCAGCTACCATGCATGGCAAGAACCGGAACGGTACATCCATTGTGTTTACACCAGTGCCAGCGTTATCAATGCGGCGCAAGCGCCAGTAAACAAACTGATAGGTCTGCGTGTTATCTGGTACGGGCCAGACAGTAATACGAGGCGTTTCTAACCGCTCTATCCAGACTTGGATTGGACGAGCTTGTTGCAGCTTGTTAGGGATAGTTGCGTAGGTAGAAACGCTGATGCGGGTAATGGTCAGATCTGCCTGAGTAGATGCACTACCTGCACCGGTGCGGATCACATGCTCCAAAAGATCTACGGTGTCTGCTGGTAGATCATAGGTGGCTACGCCGGGGAGTAGGTCAATGGTGCCCTGCTCAAACGTCCACATGTTTACACCCCGGTTAGCCCAGTCGGCAAACAGGAGGTTTAAACTGCGCCGCGCAGTACGTAGGTCATAGCCTGAACGCAGTTCGGAGCCAGCACGTTCAAATGCTTCCTCTACAATTTCCGAGAGGTCGAGATTGAAATTTGCAACTCCTGAGACAGCCATGTTTTACTTCTTCGCGGTTTTTGCAGAGTCAATAAAAGCCTGAGCAGTGGGCGCACCCTTCTGACCGGGCTTACGCATCTTCTCACCCCTAGCTCGCTTGGCATTGATGTTGGCATACAAGCCTGTAGCTCCGCCTTTGGCGTACTGCATGAAGTCAGTATCATCCCGGCGGGCAGTCTTCTTACCCTTTGGCATCTTGGATGGGGAGATGTCACCCATACCGCGACTGGACATCATTTTTTAGCCATCCCGCCGCCGCACATGATCATAGTGCCCTTGGTCTTGCCACGCTGTGCAATACCGTCTGCACGAGCAGATGCAGAGCCACCTTTAGCCATCTTCTTTACCGGCTCATCCACTGGAACGCTGTCAGGATACATCGTTGGCTTAGGAGCAGGCTTGGACTTGGTTTTTTGAACTGGCTCATCCACCGGAGTGGATTTGGGGTATTTGTAATCAGGCATGATTAGCACATCTTTCCACGAGTTTTGCCACGTTGAGCAATACCATCTGCACGACGAGATGCAGAAGAGGTTGAGCCACCCGAGGCCATCTTCTTGACTGCACCGCCACGCTTCATTGCATTGCCTGCTTCATCACCTTCACCGCTACTAAGACGGGCACGGGCTGCGGCATTAGCATCTCTGCGTGGAGCATATGCAGCCATCGTCTTATCACGGCGGTCTGCTTCTTCCATCTTGTCTACGGCAGCTTTCCCGCTTTCGCGGTACTGATCGCGGCGAGCATAGCCAGCAGTGCGCTGCAATGGTTGACCTTCTTCATCAAGGCCACGATCTGCATTGTCTTGAGCGTTCATGGCTGCGCGGGCTTCAGCAGTGGGGCGTGCTGCGTTTACACCAAACTTTGTGCCTTCTGGTGCTTTACGGGTTAGTCCACGTTCCTTGTTCAAGAAATCACGCAAACTCAAACCGGACTCTTCCAGTTCTTTCTTAGAGACCATACGATTAGTAGCCATGATGTACTCCTTAGCAAGGGCGGGCCATGCCGCCACGCTTCATAACAATATCTTTGCCTTTGGTTTTGCCTTTGCTGGCAACTCCATCTGCGCTTTTATGACCTGCAGCCAAGCCGCCGCCAGCCATTTTTTTCATGCCGCCGCTCATGCCGCCAGCCATTTTCTTAACTTGAGAGCTAGATTTTGTAGCCATATCACCACCTTGTTTAAACGTCTTGCCTTTATCGGCTTTGGTAAAGTCTTGCCCCACTGATTGTGGGACACCCGCTTTCTTGGCGAAAGCAGGACTATGAGCCACTGCAGCCATGAAATTGTGTTGCTTCTTTGAACTACTCGGCATCTTTCTTCTTCCTAATAAGGTCAACGAAATTTTTGCCAGTAACCATTTCAGCGATACGCATTACTGCAAGTACTGCTCCTATAAGGCCAAACACGGGTGAAATAACCTCAAGGAAAGACCCAATTGCTGCCAACGGAGCAACTACGTCTATGGTGTTTTTGATGGTGTCGTGGTAATCAGTCATATCAGCACTCCGCCTCAGTAGTAGCTCGGTACTTATCCCATTCGGGATGATCTACGGATGCGTACAAGTATTGTGCCGCAAATTCAAGCAGCATGGGGTCATCTCTAAAATGCCCCAAACCTCGGTTGCAGTGGTTACATAGCATCCCACGTACTTTGCCAGTGGCATGGTCATGATCTACCACTAGCGTTTCTGCCGACCCACAAATAACGCACTCGGACGTTGAAGATTTTAAGTTTGCCAAGGCATCATCCGTCATCACTGCACGAAATTTTCCACGGTTGGTAGCACTTCGGTATGTAGCTCGGCACGCACGACACCAACTATCAAAACCATTGCGCTTTTTATTGTGCAAAGGAAAAAACTCTGCGGTTGCAGGTTTAGTGGCATTGCAGTGTGTGCAGGCTAACAGTTCCATGCTTTTAACGACAGCGCTTTGCGCGTTGGTCGCCCCTTCTCGTCTTTCATTGGCCCCGGCATTCCACTCATCCTTGCGCAAAAAGAGTCTCGGCGTCCGGCATCTTTTTTCGTTTTTGGGTGTGGTGCAGGAGGCTTCAAGTTCATGCCTTGTTTTTTGGCTGAAGCTCTCCCCTTGGCGTTCAAGCCGCCCTCGGGGTTCTTGCCTTCTTTGCGTGTCCATGCGGGTGATTTTGCCATACTTAAATCCTAAACCCAAAACCAAAACAAGTGCCACCGTTACCGGTTCCAAAACCAACATCAGGACTGCCAAAAAGCCAACCTAAGTTGTTACCTTCATTTCTGTTAGTTGCATTAGTAGCAATCCATTCTGCGCCACCAATAGCGTTGCTATCTTTGATAGTTAAGTAAGTGACTGTATTGGTACCAAACAAGCCGTACAACGTTGCTTGTGTACCCGGAACCATACTTTGCAAATACTTTTGATTTGTACCTGTTGTTACAAATGAACCACAACGCGTTTCAGTAAAAAGTGGGGAAGAAGATTCTTTGAGTTTTAAAGTGCCATTGATAAGAGTTAAGGTTTGATCATCGAGGTTCAAACCACTTAGCATTTCCCATGTTCCACCAACACCATTAAATGTCATTGGAAAATTACAGACATTTTCAGAAGTATCAATTGTCTGAAAGCCAACACCATTAAAAGTAGTTACTAGAGGGCCGCCTCCTACTGACATCCCACTATTAATTGCCAAATTTCCATAAATGTTGCGTGTGGCATTACCAAATAGCCCATTAAAACTGATAAAGTTTAGGTTATTAAAAGTGCTAGTACCAGAAGAAGTGACAATGTCACTGCCATTGGTGATGTTAACGTTTGGAATGTAAGCATAATTACTTACATTTGCTCCCCAACTCATGTTGCGAGTACCTGCTGTAGCAACTGGACTGCTAGTTAAATTAAATGTTGGTCGTACGTCTGAAGTAAAGTTTGTAGTTACGCCAGCAGCAATTATGTTTAACGTATTTCCTGAAGTAGAACTGCCCGTTAGTACAATTGCAACACCATTAGACAACAGACTACGTACTGCAGTACCGGTGCCCGCATAAGCGCCAATAGATAATGTTCTGGAGTTCAGGTCAAGTGTACCCGCAGTCAAAGTAAGCGTAGCAGTTGATGCTGAAGTCAAATTATCAGCCAACAACACAGTACCACCGGGGGAGTTAATGGTAAAGTTTGTAGAAAACGAAATGCCATTGCTGGTAATAGTTTGCGTAGTACCTTGTCCAATAAAAGTCCATGAAGTAAGGGTGGTAAACGAAAGACCAGCGCATGAAGTCCAGTTTCCATAAAACGAACAACCAACTAAACATGAAATGGTTAGTAAGTTGCTTCCTGTCGCTCTGGTGCAGATAACTGTTGGTATTTGGAAGGTAATATTAAGAGCAATAGTGCTACCGGTGGTTATGGTAGTCAGGTCGATGTAAACGGTATCCTGTGCTAGTGGAAAATTAGCGTTGGAAACCGCCCCACCGGGAGAAGTTGCCCAAGCAACAGAAGTCCAGTTACCTCCAGCAGCAAGATTCCAGTACTTGTTTACACCTGTGGTAAATGTAATACCAGTGTTGTTCAAACAGTTGCCAATGCGAGTGCCCGTCCAAGAAGCTGTTCCCGCTCCGCCAATGTCTCGGAAATCCACATCTGTCATGCCAGCCAAAGTGGCAACAGTCAGGGTGCGGCGGGTGCCAATAGAGTCGCTCTGTACAAAGGTTCTAAGACTTCCGCTAGGAGTACCTGTTGTTTGCAGGGTCAAGGTTCCGGTAATTGTTTGATCTGCGCCTATGGAAACTTGGCGTTGCCCTGATGCACTGCGGCTAGTTTGGGTGATGTTGGTGAATGTATTGGCACCTAAAATACTTGTTGTGCCTGAATTTACAGAGGTAAAGTTAACCGTGTAAAACGTCTGACCGGCACCATTTAAGGTGGGACTAGTAGCGGTACAGATAATGGTAGATGTACCAGCGTTGAACGTTAAGTTTGTTGCGTTTGTAAGGTTGATTGGTGTTGTTGCTGACAAGGTGAGGGTGGAAGCCCCCAAATTGATACTGCGCGTCAAAGTGCCTGATGCTGTAAGGTTAGCTGCTGTATAAGCGTAACCATTTGTAACAAAAGAACCAGCAAGTACAAAATTGCTTGCAGTGTTGGTAAATGCAGTACCAAGTGTCCACTCACCACCAACACCGTTAAAGTTAACCTGCGCCGCGCCTAATGTAACGTTATTAGTCTGAACAACTTTGCCAGTCGTTGTGGCTAAAAAATTAATATTAGCGTTAGTAGTTGTAGTAAATGCCACTCCGCTAGAAGAATTTACCCAAGTACCATAACAGTTAATTACTGCTGTAGCCCCTAAAGTCATAGTTACTGAACCAGTTGCTGGCTGAGTAATAGTAATATCTTGGGCAACGGCATTGGTTCCTATCGTCACCGCATAGGAAGCGCCGCTGGAGTAAATATTAAAAGATACATTATCTGAGGCGGTTGGCGCTACTCCAGCCGGAATAGTACAAAAAGCGTCACTGTACCAATGCGTAGCATCTGTCGCATCCCATGTACCTGATCCACCACCCCAATATAACTCTGCCATGATTACTCCTGAACAGAAGATGTTTCAATAAATGCAAGCCACTGCTTGTAACGATCTTGCTTCATTGCTTCAATTTCTGCATCAGTCATTGTTTGACCATCAAGCAGAACTATTGCATCTGCGTATTTGCCGTATGGGCTGTCAAACTCAAAGTCAATTTTGACCATGTTAGTAGATGCGTAGCAAGTTGGTAGCCGAAGTGACGCTAGACCAGACACGGATGACCTGTACTGGAATTACTTGTCCACCCAATAGCCCGAAAAATGTCACTTCATCACCCTGAGCCGTAGTAACTTTTACGTTACCTGCTCCGCCTACGTAAATCACGCTGGGTGATGGTAGGTTAATCGTGTCGCTGTTTGTGAACGTAGCAGCCCCGCCCGGATACATTGGGAACGTAGGACTGTAGTTAGTCTTAGCCATAATCAGTCTCCTAAAAATGAGGGGCCGAAGCCCCTGAGATCAATTACTGCTGAGTTACCGATGGGTACATAGATCCGTCAGAACCACGCACAATGTAGCTAATCTCCAAGGTTCCAGCGCCTGTTCCGCCACTACCATTGACTTGAGTAAAGGAGACTAGTGCGTCAGTAGCACCAACATTAGCTACCAAACTTGGGTTGGAAGTTCCAAGAGTAAAGCCCCCTCGACCTGTGGTGCCCGCAGTAGTTCCAGAAGGAGCGGTTGCGCTGTTAATTGCTGTGCCGTTTACAAAAAAAGCAAACGTAGGAGCGGTTGTGGTGTATGCCGTTGTAGTCAAAAATTGAATTGCTTGGATAATTGATCCAGCAGGCAAAACAGCCAGTAGCGTTTGTGCTGTAGTGTCCGCATATGCAACTGTTTTAGTTTGTATTGAGTGAGACGCGCCAGTATTACGAATGGTGCCAGCAGTGGTGCCGGTGGTGTTTTTAACGGTGCCGAGCAGCCAAGGGCCGAGGTGAGTTGCGAATCCCATGATATGTGTTCCTTACATACAAGATAAGTGCGGCAATTGGTATGTCATCTGCTGGGGCAGTTTGGCGCACTGGAAGTCCCAGATGGAAACAATATACCATCAATTTAAACAGCGTGCAATAAAAAAGGCACCCGAAGGTGCCTTAGTTTGGGGTCTCTCACTCCAATGCCGTTACTTCCTTTTAAGTTGCCAACGGGTAAGCAACTGGGAGAATGGTCAACCCTCCCTTACCAAATATTAAGCGCCGGGAGAACCGTAAGCACCCAATGGATCAGACCAGCCGAAGCTATAACGCTCACGAGCCTTGTAACGCACGTTGCCGGTATCGAAGTCACCGTCCATGCTGTTAGTCAGCGGGCTACGCTCAAAGTGCTTCAAGCCGTTAGGAACGTCGGTAGTCAAATACCAGCCGTTTGCATCGGTCAAGAAGTGGTTAACGGTATAACCTTCAGGGATCGAACCGTTGTTCTTCAGAGCGTTGATATCGTTGTCGGTAGTACCAACGCGCAGGCTGGTTTCCAACAGACGAGTACTAACGAACATCAGAGCAGGCGGAACAATCAGCTTGCGGGGTTTGGCTGCAATCAACAATCCGCGCTCATCCGTCCAAGCGGCGATTTGAATAACTGCGTTTTCCAACGAAGTCTCATTCAAGTCAGCAGCAGTGGTGGGACGATTGCTGTTGGTTCCACCAGACACCAGAGGGTGAGCAGTAGAGAACAACGAAACGCCATCACCACCAACGTAGGCATTGGAGAAGCCGTTGTTGATAACGGAGGCAGCCTTCACTTGCTTGGTATATGCCATAGCACGGGCAAGAGCTTTTGTGTAACGAGCCGACAGGGAGTCGTACAAGTTATCTTCCACAGCCTCTTCCGTGATCGAGAAACCAAGGGCAATGGTTTCATGGTTGTACCGAGCAGTAAATGCTTCTTGAGCATTGTCATACTGGATTGCTTGTCCCTCATTCTTCACCGGTGCGGCGGAGAATCCAGACAGTTTGGTCTCTTCTTCAAAACTACGCTCTGATTGCTCAGTTTCGTAGATCTCTTTATGCTCTTCGCCGTAGCGGGCATATTCCAGTCCGAACAAAGCATTCAGACCGGGGAGCAACTCTTTAAGTAGTTGTGCGCGTGAAATAGCCATTTTGTGTCACTCCTTAGACAGAGACAGGGTAGTAGTAGCCATGAGTGCCTTGGTTAAATTTAACCAAAACTTCAGGATACATGGTGAACACCACCGTAGCACCGCTAGGAATAGCAGTTACGGAACCGGGAACTGCAACTGCAGCATTGATAGTGATGGAGGTAGTACCTGCGGTCAAACCAGCAGTTACATACGAACCAGTTTCAATCAATTGACCATTTGCAGCAATGTAGCCAACGTCAGCACCATACAAGATAGCGCTTGGCAAGCCAGAACCAGTCAGAGTAATGGTGGTGGACGAAGAGCTACCGGTAGCAGAGACAGAGTATGCGGTATCAGTTTGCAGACCAACCACACGCAACGGCACTTGAGCAGTGGTGCCCAGAGTCGATGCCAACGCCGCCAGATAAGAATTACCTGTGTTGACGTTACCAGCAACTGCAGAACCCGTACCAGCTTCCCACAAGCGGCTCAACTGAATGTTTTGACCCAACAAGGGAACAGCGCCAGAACCCAGAGCCGTGCCGGACTGGATCATAGCCATTTTAAACACTTGATCAGGATCATCCGCAACCAAAGCTACTGCGTCACCTGCCAAAGTACCGGCGGGCCAGTATTGGGCAAATTGCTTTTGCTTGGTAATGGGGTTGGTATAAGAGCAACCCAAGAACACGCCAACGATGTTATCGGTGGGTGCAGTACTGCCGGGAGTTGTTTCGCCGTTAGACGAGGTAATAGTGGACTGAACCACTGTACCGCGCACCAGCTTAACAATATCACCGTAGAAGATGTTAGTTGCGTAACCGTACTGAATGGGCAAGCTACGGGTGGAACCCGCAAATACTTGTCCGCCGATCAAATTGACCGGCTTTAGCCCGTAAGGGGCATCAATCGAAGGATATGCCATTTAAGACTCCATAAAAATTAAGAACCATTTCCGCCACGGGTTACTGAAGACTTGCGGTCTGCAAATAACGGCATGCGCGGATCATTTTGTCGCAAAAAGCTGTTGTCAACCGAGTCCATCTGGTTTTGAGATTGCCCACTGTAATACCTTGTAATAGCTTCAGCTTGACCGGTAGGGATTTTGCAGAGCATTAACCCACCAATTTCGATGTTGCCAGTCTTAGGATTACCGGGAATCATCATCTCCGGGTGATCTTCTGCTTTGACAGGGACATATCCATCGCGGAGTTTCCGCGAAACATTTGTCACCATGACCTCTGAGTTACCGTGTACAGCAGTCGCTATCCAGCGAAAGGTGTATCCGGGTTCTGGTCGTGGGTCTGGCAAAGCGCTAGACGGTTGATAAACATACCTTACAGATTCATCGCGTGTCACTGAGTCACGGGCTTTACGAGTTTCATTCATTTGAGTTCTCCAATTTAGCTTGTTGAATAGCATACTGCTGCGGGGTGATACCAAATTTCTTTGCCAAGGCCATAGCTCTGGGGGTCATTTGGATCGTTTTCTTGCCAGTCGAACGGGACGAAGGCGAGACTACCGAAACAGGTCTTTTGGAAGACTCATTTGACTTACGCTCATTCCCAAATACTTCTGGGAACTTTTCCTTGATGCGAGTATCAATGGCGGCAAAGTACTCGTCGCTGCGCGGGTTGTAGCCTGCGTTCATTAGTTTTTTGTGCAGCCCTAATGCATAGCTGGATACGTCTTCAAAGCCTTCTGAACTAAACCACTGGTTTTTGGCCTGCCAGCGCAGGGTTTTTTCGTCTAGTTGCGGCTCTGGTTCTGCATATTGTTGCGGTTGTACACGATTTTCAGTCTGCTGTAAAGGCGCTTGCCGAACATTATTCAGGGCATTAATCTTCATCTTGGCTTCAAGGAGGGATTCCTGTGCTGCCAATATTGCATCTGCATCAAAAGCCTCTTGGGCTTTCTTGTACTGTGTACGGGCGGCTTCCAATTCATTCTCAGCCAATGTCTTGGACTGATCCATGTATTGCTTGCTGCCGTTATGCACATACTGTTTGAGCGTGTTGTTTTCGTCGTATAGCTGTTGGGCAATACGTTCCAAGTCTTGCTTTTCGCGGGCCAGTGCTTCCTTTGCGCGGCGCTCATCGTGCCGAACTCGGGTAAGTTCCTTCATCCGGGATTGGACATTTTTGGAATATGAAGCCAACTCATCTTCTGATGGTTCGACTACAGGACGATCAAGGGGTTCACGGCCTCGATCAACTTCTGGAGTGTCATCGACAAGTTCAATTTCGACTTCGTCTTGGTCAACTTCAGGAGCTTCTTTTTCAACTTCATCTGGGAATTTAAACTCAGACATGGCTAATACCTCGCGGATCTTGTACAACACCTTCGATTTGATCGTCGTTAATCAAACGCATTTCTTTTCCGTACATTTTGAAGCGCGTACCGGTGTAGGTACGTACCATCACAAAATCTCCTACCTTGCACCAAGGGCCGCTAGGAAACTTTGCAGTATCTTTGTAGGCGTCCGGGCCTACTTTGACAACAAAAAGCACGGTTGTGGTTTGCTCTTCCCGGCGCATGAAGTCAGTCGGCTTAACAAGGGCGGAACCATCGTAGTTTTCTGAAACATCGGGAAGGATACATAGCAGCTTGTAACCAGAGGGTTCTGGTAGCTGTGTCGCTTTCTCTTCATCTGTTGCATTTTCTTTCGGCTTTTCAGCCGGTTGAATTTGCTTTGGGAATTTAATTCCCGGAGGCAGAATAAGATCACTCATCTGATTGTTCAACTTTCTTAAGCTCCGCAAACCGTGCGGAGGTCGGCCCAGCCCCGTCTGGAAAAGCGACTACCCCTTGTTCAGGAAGTAGCGAAGGGTCAAAAACATTTTGCTTGCGTACGTTGTCGCGTTCAGTCATTGGCTGTAAATTCCACCAAACATGGAGTCCACAAACATGCTCACTGCGTAATGGAACTATGTGATCAACGTGATAAACAGTAGCCGTAAGTTGTTGTAGGTGTTGTGTTGCAGCATAAATCTCTAGGACACGCTGCTTTTGCTCTAACGTTGTCCACTTTGGGGTAGCTTGCAGTCTTGCAATATACCGTGCGGCTGCGCTTATTCGCCAGCGACGTATCGTTGTATTGGTAATTTCTACAAATGCTTCTTTTTTGCGCTGCATACGCAACAGCGTAGCGTCACGCCTTTTATCTTTCTGACGCTGTTTATAAGAGGTGGATGCTGTATATGCTTTTGCATATTCGCGCTTCTGGACTTTACGTGTTAATCGGTACTCCGACTCACAACTTTTGCAACGGTTAGAACACCCTGTCTTGGATTTTGCAGCCTTAAAAAAGGCCGTGCTATCTTTGACTTCTTTGCACATGCTGCATTTACTACTCATCGGAATTTTCAATTTTTTTAAGTAACGCCAAAAGGTAGGATTCAGCGGTGGCTAGGCCCTGAATAACACCGCACAGTTTCTGATACTCTTCAAAGGAACGGCAGACACCACTCGCCAAGTCATCTGCATAATTGTTCATGTCCTTGCGTATTTGTTCGCGCAATACTCGTCCGAAGTCTTGGATCATGATGTTCCTTTATCAATTGCTTGCAAAGCCGACATGGCTTGGTCTCGTTTCTCTTTCGCTATCTTTGCGCCCAGTTGTAGACCGGCGTTTTCTTGCTCAAAGGTTTGACGCTCTTTATCAGCTTGGAGCTTCATACCTAGTTTGGTGCCTTCCAGTTGCATTTCAGCTTGAGCTATTTCTTGCTTAATGTTGTTCTGGTCGACTTTGTTTGCTACATCTGCTGCAAAGCGCTTGGTTTCAAGCTGTAGACGGGCTTGTTCCAGTTGGAATTTCTGCTGGGATTCTTGGCCTTTGAGTTGCAGTTCACCCTGTTTGATTTGGAGTTCTTGCATCTGCATCTGAACCAAGGGGTCTTGGGCTTGTTGCTGGGCTTGCATTTGTGCAGCTTGGCCTTGGCTTTGCTGTAGAACCTGCTGCGCAGCTTGGGCCATCATGGTGGAGAGAGACATCTCAACTTCTGGAGGCAGTTCTGCATCCTGTGGAGGCAGGGCAATACCCATTTGCTGCTCAATCTGAGCGCGGTATTTAAACCCTACGTGTTCTGCGATATGAGCCATGAGGGCGGCTTGTATCTGCTGGGCACGGGGATTCTGACCAATGCTTTGAGCCAAGAGAGGATCTTGGATGAAGGACTGATGGACTGCCAGATGAGCGTCATGGTCTTGGTAGAAGAAGGCTTTTACCGGCTCTCCACGCAGAACAGACATGTTTTCCGTGACAGGATCCATTGGCTTCTGGTCTTCTGGGAGCTTTACAAGCTTATCTGCGTTCTTAATTCCCAAGACTTCCAACATCCGGCGGTGCAGTTGGGGCATGTCATAGATATCCGGGGCCATTTGGGCCATCTGAATGACAGCTTGGTACTGAACCACACGCTGACTCATGGTTGCTGCGTTGGGATCAGAGACGGGGATGATCTCTACGTAGTCATAGTCTTCCCGTTTGGCGCTCTGGTCACCCTTTTCTGGCTTGTAGTCATAGTCGGGGTCGGTGTAATCCCGAATAATCTCTGCCAAAAGGCCCAATTCCTGTTTAAACGTGTAATGCAAGCGGGCTTGGATGGCTGTCATCACCTTGAGTTGACGCTCAAGCAGGGCCAATGTGCTTCCAACTGGGGCGTTGGAGGACATATCGCTGACTTTCATGTCCGCTGTAGCGGCAAATCGGCGTCCTTCCTCAACGATAGTGCCCAAAAGAGCCGCCAAAACCTGACTTGGCTCCTTATATGGCAGGGGAAGGATGTTGTCCCGCAAAACGCCAGAGCCAATGTCCACATCACGGAACTCACCGGGCTGAATCGGGGTGTCATCACCCTTAATACGCAGTCCACGGGTCTTCAATCCACCGGGGAGGTTACTCAGGGTGCCTGCGTCGATCAATTGACGCATGATGCTGGTTGCAGACTTGGCAAATCCACCGATCAGATGGAACAAACCGAAGCCATAAGCACCAAAGCCGGGGATGTATTGGTAATGAACGAAGTGCTGACGCTTTAAACGCAGTGGGTCATCTTCATTCCAGTTACGGCGGATAGCCAGCACCGTGTTATTGCCCTTGATCATCGTCAGAACATAGGGCAACGCAATCCCGGTAGGCTCTCCATCTTCATCCACATCCTCAAAGCCGGGGAGATCTAGGTCTGCGTGGATCTCATAGAGGGTATAGCGCTCATCGTTTAAATCGCTAAAGCCGGTTTCTTTGTCTTTGGCTTTTTTGATGTTGTCCTGCTCTTTGCCGGGGTCGGGAAGATCACAATCCCGGTAGAAGCCTGCTTGTTGGAGCTTAAGAACCTCATTCTTGGTCTTGCGCATGACATGGGTCAGGCGGTAGCAGGTATCCAGATCTGTAGTCCCATAGGGCAGGATGATGTCTTCTGCGGGGATGAACATGGATACTTGCCGTCCCAGATTGGGATCGTAGTAAACCTTCTTAAAGGCAGATCCGGTAGCAGGGAGACTCCAAAGCATCCGCTCTTGCTCCGGGCGGAACTCACGCATCACTTCAGTAAGCTCATAGTTCATGTCATCTTCGACGCGAACTGCAGCTTCTTTCTTCTTGGTGGTCTCTTCACCAATGATCCGTGTCCGAACCGGGCCTGCGGCAGGGAACATCTCGGTAATGGTTTCTGACTGGAACCTGACAACTGCCTCGGTAATCATGGGGTGGAACACGCCACTGGCACCCTGCCAAGGTTCTGTGCGCTCTTCAAACTGAAGACCCAGCAACTTCAAACCTTCGACATAAGCCTTTTCCCAATCCTTACGGCTACCCTTGTCGTTGGAGATATCCCCGTCCAGATCTCCTGCGATGGAAGACATCTCACCATCGTCCATTTCTTCTGCGAGGTTTAAACCAAAATCAGGATCAACCTTCTCAATGGAGATATCCAAGCCACCCATGTGGATATCTACCGACTCGGGATCGACAATCTCAATCTCAATTGGCTCTTCTGCCATTGCCAATTCCTCAAGACCTGCGGGCGCTTGGTACAAACTCTTATCAAAATTAGCCATTGGGTATCCTTAGTAGTATTCGTATTTACGTCGAAAGATTGGTGCTTCATCTTCCTCGTCTGAGGCAATCTGGATAAAGCCACCCTGCCGAAACCGCATTAATGCTTGGCTGCTGGAGTCAACCAAGTCATCGTTATCCCCATTGGGGAATGCAGCCATCTCTTCCATAACCTCGTCTGCCCAGCGTGTTGTTGGACACCATACAACCCCAGAGGCAAATAAGTCTGCAATAGAGTTTACACGGCTTATTTTGTCGTTGCCTTTGCCGGGGGTGTACTCGGACAAGGGGACACCAATCTTCCTAAGCTCATAAATTAAGGGAGCGCCAGCAGCGCGCTTCTCAATAATCAGGGTATCTGGCTCCCACTGCTTGTATAGCTCCAAGGCCATCTTCTTAAGCTCAGGGAACTCCATACGCTGTTTAAACGCATCTAAGAGAATGATATTCGTCTTGTAGTTACCCTTGTCATCGGGGTGTTCAAATATTCCCCAAGTGGTACAGGCGGAATAGTCGGCACGGTTATTCTTCTCAAATGCCGTGTCCCAAGACTGAATAAGGTAATCACATACCGGCATCTTCTCTGGTTCCCAGATACGCCACTGATCCCGTTTGATAATCGCACCCTCATTACCGGTGGGATTCTGTTGGTACTGCGCTTCCCATTTAGCAACGGGCAGTTCTGCCTTGAGGGATTCCAATTCCTTCTTAGACCAGAACGCAGGCCACAGAGGAGTTCCTGACGGGAGAATGGCGGGAAACTCAATCACTTCCCATTCATCCACTCCATCATTGGCGGACTTCTTCAGGATCTGCCCTGTGAGATCTCTCTTAGCCCACCGGGTCATAACAATGATGATCGCCCCGTTAGGCTGCAAACGCTGCCGAGGCCCAGATGTGTACCACTCATACACATTGTCAAAGATCGCAGGGTTATTCTGCTTCGCCTCCTGCTCCGAATGCGGATCATCAATGATCAATAGATCTGCACCCTTACCAGTGACGGCACCACCCACACCAATAGCGAAGTAGTCCCCTCCCTTATTGGTGTTCCACCTACCAGCAGCTTTGGAGTCCGAAGACAGCTTTGTCTCAAAGATCTTTGAATACTGCTCAGAGGAAACAAGGTTCCTGACCTTGCGTCCAAATCCTGTGGATAGTTCTGCGGTGTGAGCAGTCTGGATAATCTTCTTCTCCGGGAACTTTCCTAGAAACCAACTGGGCAGAAGAAAAGAAGCAAACTCTGACTTAGTGTGCCGGGGAGGCATATTAATAATCAACCGCTTCAATGTCCCATTGGCAACCCTCTCAAAGGCATCTGCCATGATCTTGTGATGCTGCCCTGAGATAAAGATAGGCCACATCTGCTGGACAAAGAACAGGAAGGACTCCCTGCACTTCTCAATCCTGTCCATCTCCAAGAGCATATTAATCTTTGCTCTCTCCGTGTCGGGAACCTTGTCCACGATACTCAAATACCCGGATATCTCTTTCGCCGTCAGGAGCGTCATAGCTTGCTAATCTCCTTCATGGACTTATCCACCAACTTAATGGAATGGAACTTGTACGGCTTCAGATCCAAATGCCCATCCGCCTTTAAACGGTGAATGATCCGGTGGATGTTGGACTTAGAAGACAAACCCAAACTCTTGGCTATCACCTCATAAGAGGGAGATACACCATGCAGCCTTATGTAGGCTCTGATGAAGTCCAAGACAAGCTGTCTGCGTTTAGTCATGCCGGGAGTTTAAACGAGATTGAGAACGTTCGCAAATGTCTTTCCTGAAAATATATATACCGGGGGGGGTTGAGAGGGAAAGAGAAGGGGGGTATGTCGCTATGTAATCGTTTGAGCGGATTAGAGCGTAATACGTGCGGGGGCAGTAGCGGGTCATTTAGGGGGGTGGGGGGTGGGTGGGGTCGCCATCCTCGCCTGATACCAGTAGCCCCCCCGTTTACACGCTCTTGGTCAGCAGCTTGAGGTGACCCGACAACTCCCGCTTCAACTGGTCAGCGCTTGGTGCTGCCACTGCTGTCTCTGTCTGTGGTGTAAACACTCCGACTGCTTTGCCCATTAGTTCAAGAGCTTTCAGGCGACTGCCCTCTTGCTTGGCTCCCTTGCTCAGTGCAAGTAGCTGACGCAGGACATATCTCTTGGTGGCTGCAACGTCCTCTGTGAGTGCTTCCACAGTCTCTCCCCAAGCGTCTTCCAGCATCTGACTGATCACTGGGTGCTTGGTCAGCTTGTATGCGTTGGCACTGATCACCCTGTCGCTGCTCTTGTCATCTGGGTATGCTTCCCTGTAGGCGTCAGCGTTACCCTTACCCTGTATCTTGGCTGCGACGAATGCCAACTGCTTCGGGGTCAAGCGTCTGATCTGCCTCGGGCTGGTGATGACTGTTCCGTCCTTGCGCTTTGCTGGTGGCTCCGCTCCTGCG